>BNJT01000616.1_pt1 | contig 161149 bp, 242 predicted proteins | sample 8540491 | NCBI WGS metagenome assembly BNJT01 (sample SAMD00202455, study PRJDB9452) | human saliva metagenome | host: Homo sapiens
AAAAATCAACCGTGATTTCCGAAGAAGAGGTGCCGGTAAGATTATCGGCAGCGGATGAAGAAGAGATTGCTTCCGAATCTCGTCATGACTTCGATGAAGCATCAGCAAATTTGAGCTGAAATGCTGAATATGGTAGAAGACGACGATCACGCAGAATAATTTATTCTCGTCACTTAAAAACCCGGGTTCATGCTCGGGTTTTTTGTTTACTCGCAATAATCTGATTTTGCATAGGGTTTTATTCGCTAAATTGAAAAATACCCTCTATAATGACCGCACTTTTCATGCAATGAGATAACATAGTCAAACACTACTGAAATTACGATTATGGCGTTTGTCGAAATATAAGTAATTTCAGCGATTAACGACATAAGACTAGAGGTTTGATAAGTTTACTAAGTCTCTTGATGTCGTCGCCTAAGAACACAAAAGAGCGGTCGTTTTTGCAGCGTTTTTCAACCAACTAAGCAGGTGTTCATATGCAACCATTAAAACCTGAAGATACGGGATTCTGGTTATTTACACAAGGCTCTGCCATTCATTTAAACCATGGTAAATTACCCTTCGGCAAAGCGGCTGATTTAGGTTTAAATGGCCTAAATGCGCTAAAAATTGGTGAGTGGCTTAAGAACAGTCCGTTTTTATTTGGTTGAGACCCAAACAGAAGATGCCGCGATTACTTTTCCTTACGTGACCAGCCTGGGCGAACCGCAGGATTATTTCAATTTATTGTGCCGAGGCGTGGAGCTCAGTCATTTCTATCAAACTCATCAATTTTGTGGCAAGTGCGGTGGAAAAACGAACAAATGTCAGATGAGTGGGCGGTGAGAAACTGTCGTGCTTGTGGCTTTCGTACTTATCCTGTGAGTTTGTCCGTCGATCATTGTTGCCGTGCGCCGTGGAAGACAGATTTTTATTGGCAAATCTATGCGGCATAAAGGTGGCATATAGCTACCACCCTAGCAGGTTTTGTGGAAGCCGGTGAAACTTTTTGAAGAGACGGTGCGGCGGGAGGTTTACGAAGAAACGCATATTCACGTGCAAAATTTGCGTTACTTGGTAGCCAACCTTGGGCGTTTCCCAATTCACAAATGGTTGGTTTTTAGCAGATTACGCAGGCGGTGGATTCAAATTCAGCCTGAAGAAATTCATGACGCGCAATGGTTTTGATTATGACGAGCCTCTGCCCGAGTTGCCGCCACATGGCACTGTGCACGTAAACTAATTGAAGCGACACTGGAATTATGTCAACAACATCATGATAACTAGAGGTTTTATGACCACATTAAAAATGAACGCTATTTAAAAGCCCTTTTACGCCAACCTGTAGATATGACGCCTATTTGGATGATGCGTCAGGCGGGTCGATATTTGCCGGAATACAAAGCCACTCGTGCGCAAGCCGAGCTGATTTTATGTCTTTATGCCGAAATGCGGATTTGGCCTGTGAGGTGACATTACAACCGTTGCGTCGTTATGTTGGATGCCGCTATTTTATTTTCCGATATTTTTAACGATTCCCGATGCCATGGGCTTAGGGTTGAGCTGGCGCTGGTGAAGGTCGAAATTTGAACTGGGTCATTGACGGTAAAAGTGCGGTGGAAGAATTTGCCCGTTCCAGATCCGGAGCAGGAGCTGCAATATGTGATGAACGCGGTCCGTACTATTCGTCGTGAACTAAATGGTGAAGTGCCACTTATCGGCTTTTCCGGTAGCCCGTGGACATTGGCCACTTATATGGTGGAAGGCGGGTCTTCTAAAGCCTTTACGAAAATTAAAAATGCTGTATAGCGAACCGCACTTATTACGCCTTGTTAGATAAACTGGCAGACAGCGTTATTCTTTGCTTGAATGCGCAAATTAAAGCTGGCGCAGGCGGTCATGGTGTTTGATACGTGGGCGGCGTGTTGGCGCATCGTGAATATCCGGAGTTTTCCTTGCGTTATATGCACAAAATCGTGGACGGTTTTGATTCGTGAGCATGATGGTTGTCGCGTGCCGGTAACTTTGTTTACCAAAGGCGGTGGGTTATGGTTAGAAGCCATTGCCGATACTGGTTGTGATGCAGTGGGCTTGGATTGGACGGTGGATGTCGCTGAGGCACGTCGCCGTATCGGGCATAAAGTGGCATTGCAAGGCAACATGGATCCGAGGTGTGTTATATGCGTCAGCCGGCCGAATTGAAGACGAAGTGCGGTCGATTTTGGCGGCATTTGGTGAAGGTGGCGGGCGTGTGTTTAATCTTGGTCATGTTCATCAGGATGTGCCGACGGAAAGTCCGAAAGTGTTGTGGATGCGGTACACCAACTGTCCAGAATCTTATCATCTCTAAAAGTGCGGTGCAAAATATTATGCGAAATCCGATTCATAGACGTTTAGAAAATCTCGCTACTCTAGGCATCTGACTTTTATGGCATGCCTATGTGAACGGATGATATCCAATTATCATTTATTCTGTCAAATTGGCGAACAACCGCAAGATGCGAAGGAATGTATCATAATATTCTGAATTTGGTATGGGAATACTTAACTGTGAAGACACCAAAATCAATTTTGAAAACCAACTAGAAAAGCTCGAAGATATCATTCCCGATGTTAATGATTACCGGTGCTATGGCGTTATTCCTGCTTTAGATGCGTGTGAAGGGCTTAGAAGTGTTACACCACCATCATTGCGGGAGCGTCATTGGAACAAACCGTAAAGTTAGCCAACTTTCTTTTAGGGACAGTTGCAGGTTATTTGAAATGGAACAAGAACGCAGAATTATCCGACACTGGAATTGAAAGAATCTGATCTGATTCAGCAGAGAATTGGACCTGCAATGGCAACTTTACCGTGTGCTGAATGAAGCGGAAAAACATGATGTGGCGCTGATTCAGGACTTAAAAAGCGAAGTTACGCGAGAGAAAACCTCAAATATTTGTATAAAAATCGACCAGTAATGCGATATTTTTAGTGATTTTTGCAATTCCACTTTGCTTTAAGCTCAACTTAGATTAATCTTGGCACTGCACTGATTACAGTGATTATGAGTCATTGAATAGATAATTTCAAAAATTATTTATTTTCTCCACTGTTAAATTTTATTAAAAATAGAAGGTACTAATCTATGAACAAAACAGACTTAATTGATGCTATCATAAGCTCAGCTGAATTAAATAAAAACAAGCTAAAGCCGCTTTAGAAGCAACTTTAGAGCGCTATCACCGGCAGCTTAGGTGAAGCTAGCACAATTAATCGGTTTCGGTACATTACAAAGTGAACGAGCGTAAAAAGCCGTACCGGTCGTAACCCACAAACCGGCGCAGAAATCAAAATCGCTGCCTCTAAAGTTCCGGCATTCGTTTCTGGTAAAGCATTAAAAGACGCTGTTAAATAATTAGAGCCCTTATATTTAGTGACTAAACCCTGTTTATCGTAAACAGGGTATGTACCTATATTTTGTTTACATCTTCTTTAAATTCCTATAAACTTTCGAACCGAAATTTAATCTGAACTATTTATTGGTAAAAATGACTAAGCGTAACATTCGACCCCGCAATACGCAACAGCGCCGTCACGGCATTATGCAATTATTGTTGGAACGTGGGAAATCAGCGTAGAACAGCTTGTCCAGTTGTTTGATACATCGGAAGTCACTATTCGCAAGGACTTGTCCGTATTAGAACGTAATGGCTTTTCTGTTGCGTCGTTATGGTGGTACGATCTCAATGCCACAAGAACTGATTGAAGATGAACAAGAGATTTTTCTTTCGGAACGAAAGTTGGCGATTACAAAACGAGGCGGCGGAACGTATTTGGATCATAACCGCATTATTATTGATAGCGGCACCACAGCAGCCGCCTTGATTAAGCGAGTTGAATCATAAACAAGGCCTAGTGGTCGTGACCAATTCCATGTATGTAGCAAAACGAGCTTCGCTCCCTCGAGAATGAGGCTGACCCTATTAATGACCGGCGGTACATGGGATAAGGCTTCAGAAGTCTTTTCAAGGCAAAGTGGCGGAACAAGTATTACGTTCTTATAACTTTGACCAGTTATTCATTGGTGCCGATGGTATTGATTTTGAACGTGGAACGACAACGTTTAATGAGTTAGTCGGGCTGAGCCAAGTGATGGCGGACGTGGCGCGTGAAGTGATTGTAATGGTCAGATCACATCGGTCGCAAAATGCCGAATGTGGAATTAACGTGGCAGCAGATTGATGTGTTGATTACCGATAATCTGCTGTCGGAAGAGAATAAACGCCGTATTGAGGCGCATGGCGTGGATGTCATTTTGCGTGTAAAGTGCGGTGATTTTTAGTGTTTTTAGTCTTAATAAAAGGAAATCTATGTGTGGAATTGTCGGTGCGGTAGCACAACGTGATCTGTAGAAATCTTAATTAGGATTACATCGTCTTGAATATCGGGGTTATGACTCGGCGGGTTTGGCGGTTGTGGATGCGTTAGCACGAGTTACAACGTGTGTACGTTGTTTAGGGAAAGTGAAAGAATTAGATGACTGCGGTGGAAAAATCCCCTATTAGTGGTGGTACCGATTGCACACACCCGTTGGGCAACTCACGGTGCGCCTTCAGAAGATAACACGCATCCGCATGTTTCCGGCAATTTCGCGGTGGTGCATAACGGCATTATCGAAAAATTACGAAGAAATGCGCACTCTGTTAAAAGAACGCGGTTATGTGTTCACTTCACAAACCGATACCGAAGTTATTGCGGCATTTGAGTCGAGATGGGAAATGCGTAGTGCGGAAAGCTTATTAGCTGCTGTGCAAAAATGTGGTTAAGCAACTTGACGGCGCTTATGGTATGGTCGTGATGGATCGATGAACTCGGACATTTGGTTGCAGCCGTTCCGGTAGCCCATTGGTTATCGGTCTTGGGATTGGTGAAAACTTCCAGCTCCGATCAGTTGGCGTTGTTAAGCGTTACTCGTCGCTTCATTTATTTGGAGAGGGCGATATTGCGGAAATGTACCGTCGTTCTGTGGACATTTACGATTGTGACGGTAATAAAGTAGAACGCAGTGTGCACGATTCCAACGCCGAAAATGATGCCGCGGAGAAAGGAAAATTCCGCCATTACATGCAGAAAGAAATTTATGAACAGCCGACCGCGCTTGTAAAACACTGCATGCAAGGTCGTATCACGCATGACAATCTGGTGATTGAATCCATTGGCAACAGTGCAAAGACATTTTAGAGAAAGTGGAACACATTCAAATTGTCGCTTGTGGAACCTCTTACAATTCCGGCATGATGTCGCGCTACTGGTTTGAAAGTTTGGCCGGTATCGAGTTGTGATGTGAAATCGCTTCGAATTCCGTTATCGCAAATTTGTAACCCGTCGAACAGCTTGTTGATTACGATTTCCCAATCCGGTGAACTGCGATACCTTGGCGGCATTACGCTTAGCAAAACAAAAAGGCTACATGGCGGCCATGACGAGTTTGTAATGTTGCCAGCTCTTCTTTGGTGCGCGGAATCGGATTTAGCCTTCATGACCCCGCGCAGGCGTGGAAATCGGCGTGGCATCTACCAAAAGCCTTTACTACACAGTTAGCAGCGTTGTTAATGTTAGTGGTTGCCGTAGGCAAAGCGAAAGGCACACTTTCTGCCGAAAAAGAGCAGGAAATCGTGAAAGCCTTAGAAGCCTTGCCGGCAGAAATTGAAAAAGCCTTGGCATTCGATCAGCATATTGAAGATTTGGCGGAAGATTTTGCAGAGAAACATCATGCCTTATTCTTAGGGCGTGGTGAATTCTATCCGATAGCCATGGAAGCCTCGTTGAAGTTAAAAGAAATTTCTTACACATTCACGCGAAGCCTATGCTGCCGGTGAATTGAAACATAGCCCGATAGCATTAATCGATGCCGATATGCCGGTAATTGTGGTAGCGCCAAACAATGAATTGTTGGAAAAATCAAATCCAACATTGAAGAAGTACGTGCCCGTGGCGGTCAGTTGTATGTCTTCGCCGATAAAGCCGGATTTACCGAAGCCGATGGCGCGAAAATTATCACCTGCCCTGACGGTGAGCGAGGATCACCGCGCCGATTTATTATACCGTGCCGATGCAATTGTTGGCCTACCGCATTGCCTTAATCAAAAGGCACCGATGCTGGATCAGCCTCGTAACTTGGCGAAAGCGGTAACGAGTGGAATAATCTCTACGTTTGAAATTCTGACCGCACTTTGAATGAGAAAAGCAAAGTGCGGTCTTTTACCTCAAATTTTAAACAATACGATACCGTAAGAAACGATAAGATTTGCGGACTGTGGGAATATCCAGCATGGTGGCGGCTTTCAATAAGCCGATACGTTTCCAAGCCGGAAAATCGAACATATTTTTGCCGAAATCAGTTGCAGATTATTTGCCCAATGCTCCATTTCATGATCGTCATCGCGCCGTAATCAAATTTTGCCCGCATGTGTTTTATTACGTCATGATGTTTTGCGAATTACGGCTCATCCAAGTGCTACCGATATCAAAAGTGATTTCACCACCGCTAAAACGGGCGGCTAAGTCTTTAAACAGTTTTTCACTTGCGCTTCATTGAAGTACATCAACACGCCTTCAATCACAAATAAAAACGGAAGCGTGTGGGTATTGCGTTTGTAATGTGTCCATCCAATCCGTTTTCCAAAAGGCTGACGCAGGCAATAAAAATTTTCGTTTTCCACGGCGGCATCATTTGCGTAATGCAATGACATCAAAGCAAATCCAGTTCAGAAAGGAATGTTTTTGCCGATATCACCAACACGCTCGTGTCGTGCGTCCAACCCGCAGCGTGATCATCACGATAATCAGTTTGTTGATGGCGTTGAATAAAAGTCTTTTAGTCACGTTATCCAAATATGCGGCGCGAATCGCCGAACCTACGGAACTGTGTACGGCGGTATCAAATTTACGAAATCTATAATTGATTTGCGGAATCAGGCGCAGCGCCGATTCATCATGAATAATCGGATTGGGTTTTAATGATTCTCGATAACGCTATATAGCAACGGAATAAGTAGGGTTTCGCTGACCGCGATCTTGAATTTGAAACATAGATTTACTCCCTTAGTGTTTATCCTGCTTTGTCTGCAGTGGAATAAAGCTATGGGCAGGCAGTACGGCGTAAAACTGCCATCGTGGGAAAGTGATTTCCTGTTATAATAGATGCGATTATAGATGAGAATTATTCTTAATTAAAAGGCTGGATAATGAAGAGTTAAAAACATTATGACCGCACTTTTTAAGAGATATTGTCAGTGAATATCAAAAAGTGCGGTGCATTTTCGGAGAATTCTACTTAAATGCGCCTAAAAATTCCCCGCATGAACTTGTTTGGTGATTTGGTTGCGGATGTTGCGTCCCACGGTTTTGGCACGCCACTGACCAATTCTTCCGTGACAGTCAGTTGCTCGCCGCGTTTTTGGTGCCGAAAATCATGCGGCTGAGGCTGCCCATAATGCCGCTTTCTTCTTCCTGTTTGGCCTGTTCCGCTTGTTTTTGCGCCACCGCCGCCAAATCTGCTTGCGCGTTTAACACTTCAAAAGGCGGATTCGTTATCCACATAATCTTTATAGAAAGCGTACAGCTCGTCGTCTTTCACCCAAGCGGTGCGTTGTTCGGCGTAATCGGCGCCAGTTGGCTTTTTCGGTGGGAAAAATGTAAGCAATTTCCACCGGTGTCGGCATACCTTTTTTTCATCTAAGAACGAGAACCAATGCCCTGACCCACGCCGAGTGTTGAAATGGTTTCGACCACATTAATGTTCGGGTTGGCACGGAAGGTTTCCGCAGCCGATTTCACGGCCTTTGATCGCGTGGCGTAAAGGCGCGCAAGGCGTGTTGTACGCGGTTGCCTAATTGACCGAGCACGGTATCCGGTAAATCCAACGGGTTTTGGGTCACGAAATAAATACCCACGCCTTTGGAACGAATCAAACGCACAACCTGTTCCACTTTATCCACCAACACGCTTGGTGCGCCGTCAAACAACAAATGCGCTTCGTCAAAGAACATTACAATTTCGGTTTGTCAGGGTCGCCACTTCCGGTAGCTGTTCAAATAATTCCGCCATTAACCAAAAGCAAGAACGCACTGTACATACGTGGAGAGTTAATTAATTTTATCGGGATTGGGCACATTGATGACGCCTCGACCATCACGGGTTTGTAACCAATCATCTAAATTTGAGTAGCAGGCTCGCCGAATAAATTTGCCGCACCTTCGTTTTCTAAGGTTAATAAGGCGCGTTGAATGGCGCCCACGCTGGCAGACAGACGTTGCCATATTCCAGTTGGAAGGATTTTGGCATTTTCCGCCACATATTTCAGCATGACACGCAGATCTTTTAGGGTCGATAAGCAATCAAGCCTTTGTCATCGGCAACGCAGAATACCAGATTGAGTAAACCTTCTTGCGTCGCGTTTGAGATTTAATAAACGGGAGAGCAACAAGGCCCCATTTTCGGAAATGGTGGTGCGCAGCGGAATGCCGGTTTCACCGAACACGTCCCAGAAAGGAGACTGGGTAACCCGCTCAAATAGCTTTCGCCGCCTAAATTGAATTGTTCAATACGCTCGGCGATTTTTGCCTTGCATCGCGCCCAGCTGCTACAAGCGGAAAGGTCACCTTTCATCCACTAAAAAAACACCAGTACGCCGTCGTCACTAAAAAGGCTTCCGCCATTTTGCGTAATGTAACGGTTTTACCTGTGCCAGTGGCGCCGGCGAATTAAAGCCGTGGCGGTTCGCTGCATTTTTCGCGGTAATGCCGGGTTGTTGGTGTTTTGAGGTTTTGGGCTAGTAAATATTGCATTATTATTGTTCCTAATGGATTGCAATAACTTTTCGCATGATATTTAAAAATGAAAGTGCGGTCAAAAATCAAATTGTTTTTACGGTTATGATTCTTCAGTTCAGATAATAACGAGGGAAAATGATGGCAAATGCGAAGTGATCATTAAGAGTCGGCTGAGTGCAACAGCTGACTTTTCTGACGGCTCAATATATGAAAGTGCTATTCGCAAAGCAACCCGGTAGATACGGTGAACATCCATGCGCTGGGGGCGGAAGGCAATGATGTGGATTAAAAGCCCATCACGGCGCGGCGTGGATAGGCGCTCTTTTATGTCGGACGATTCTTTTTCCGGCGTTAAATGCGTTATTGAATGAAAATTTTTCTTATCAGGGCACGGCGATTTACGGTGAGAATTTTGTGGTTTCCGAGTTGAACGAAGATTCCGTATGTGTGGGAGACCGTTTTCAAATTGGTACTAGCGTGGTGGAAGTGTCACAGCCACGTAAGCCTTGTGAACGTTTATCGAAAAATACCGAAAATCAAAACACTCAACAGACCGTATATCGTTCCGGTTGGTCCGGCTGGTATGTGCGCGTAATTTGCAAAGCGGGCGTAATTTGCAAAAGGCGATAAACTGCACTTGTTAAGCCGTCCGCATCCTGAATTTACCATTCGTCATTTGAACCGTTTATTGTCGGCACCCAATCATGCAGACGAGCTTGAACAGGCCTTGGCGCTTGAGGTGTTGGCGCCGGCGTTTAAGCGTTCGATTAAATTCACAACTAATGAAATTACAAAAGAAAAACAGAGTTAAAAATGACCGCACTTTTAGATTCAAATTGCCTTTGTCAATCGCAGCAAACTTATCAAGATTGTTGTGGGCGTTTTCATACACATACGAAATTCCCCGAAAACCGCCGAGCAACTCATTGCGTTCCCAGATGTATGCCGCTTATGTGCTGAAAAATGTGTCTTATATTGGAAACCACCGTGCCAAGCCAACAGGCGTTACTAAACGTACAGGCTATTGCAAACTTGGGCGAGAAAATACCCAATGGCTTGGTTTGCAGATTTTTAAAGACGAAGACGTTGAAGTAGCTCCAAAGTGCGGTGGAATTTAACGCCGCTTTTTCAAGGTGAGGAGGGGAACAATCTCATCATGAACGTTCGATTTTTGTGAAAAATTGATGAGCGTTGGTATTTTGTAGATCCAACGGTGCCGCTGCCGGCGATGAAACAACCTTGCGTGTGCGGTTCCGGCAAAAATTTAAAGCATTGCTGCCGAGGCTTTTTATGATTGAGTGGAAAACGTTTTTGTACGATCTTTTGGCAGCGTTTTAATCAGAATAAATTAACCCAAGCCGCCGGTTATTTAACCCTACAGCACCATGCTTGCCATTGTGCCGTTAATTATGGTGATATTTTTCCATTTTCTCGGCATTTTCCGGTGTTTAACGAAGTGACCGGTGCCTTGAAAGAGTTCATTTTTCACCAATTTTGCCCCGTCAGCGAGTGATGTAGTGGGGCAATATGTTGATGAGTTTGTGAATAATTCCAAACAAATGAGCGCGGTGGGGATTATCAGTTTGATTGTGGTAGCATTAATGTTGATTAATTCTATTGACCGTACGCTAAACAGTATTTGGTATGACACTAGCACTCGTCCGATTTTTACTTCTTTCGCCATTTTATTGGCTCATTCTTATAGGGTCCGCTGTTAGTCGGCGCCAGTATTGCCGCCAGTGCCTATGTAAAAACCATGTTTGAAAATGCATCAGGATTTTCTTTTGGCTTGAGTATTGAGCTTTGTGCCGTTTCTTTCGACGTGGTTTATCTTCACTGCATGATTTATATGGTGGTGCCGAATAAAAAGTCAGTATCAAACATTCTGCTGCCGGTGCGCTTATTGCTGCCGTGTTTTTCACGTTGGGTAAGCAAGCCTTTGCTTGAGTATATCGTGACGTTCCCGTCTTATCAGTTAATTTATGGTGCGATGGCGACTCTGCCGATTATGTTGCTGTGGATTCAGTTAAGCTGGACGTTCGTGCTACTCGGCGCACAATTAGCAGCGGTGTTGGCGGAAGTGCGGTCGGAAAAATGATGAATTTAGAACAAATAGAGAAACAAAATGATCGCATTAATTCAACGTGTCTCCGGTGCGAAAGTGAGAAGTTGGCGGTGAGGTTGTCGGACAAATCAGCAAAGGTTTATTAGTGTTATTAGGCGTAGAAAAAGACGATGATCGGCGAAAGTGGATAGCTTGCGGAAAGGTGCTAAATTATCGTATTTTTCAGCGATGAAGATGACAAAATGAATTTGAATGTGCAACAAATTGGTGGCGAAGTGTTGGTGGTGTCGCAGTTTACCTTAGCTGCGGATACGCAAAAGGAGCTACGTCGAGAGTTTTTCTAAAGGCGCACCTCCTGCGTTGGCCAATGCGCTTTATGATTACTTTGTACAAAAAGTGCGGTGAGAAAATTAAAGGTGGAAACAGGAAGATTTGCTGCAGATATGCAAGTAAAAGCAACCAATGACGGACCTGTCACATTTTGGTTAAATAATTGAGTTTGACCTGTATTTTTATGTGTTTTTGTAGAAGTGGCTTTTATTTTCTGCTAAATAGAAAACCTTTTCCGTGAATAATAAAAATTTTTATTCTTGCATAAGTTTTTCCTGGTGCTTTATATTTCAAGTAGTCATGGAAAATAGTACCATCAAAAGAGGATATTCTATGAATTTTAATACCTATGAGAACCCTCGCCCTAGCAGGTTTGTTTTTTATTTTTGAGGCTATTTCTTGGTTAAACGTATTGCCTTCTTAAAAACTATAATATCCCCAGGCCGGTTGTGGGCGGTTTCTTGGTAGCAATTTTATTGCCGTTTATATCAAGGTTGGGGCGTTTCTTTTTACATTCGATGACAATTTGCGTTCTTCTATGATGTTAGTGTTCTTTTCATCTGTGGTTTGAGTGCTAACTTTGCCCGTTTAGTAAAAAGGTGGCAAACCTCTGATTATTTTTATTATTGCGGCGGGTATTCTGATTGCCCTGCAAAATGGTGTGAGGGATTGGTGGATCCTTGTTGTTAGGTATTGACCCTGCCTATGGTTTAATTGCCGGTTCTGTGACGTTGACCGGTGGTCATGGTACCGGCGCGGCATGGGCTAAAGGTTTAACCGAGGTCTTTGGTATTGAAGGCGCAACCGAGCTTGCAATGGCTACGTGCAACTTTCAGTTTTGGTGTCGGTGGTATTATTGGTGGCCCGTAGCCCGTCATTTATTAAAAGAAAATGGGGCGTGGCGAAAACCCGGAAAATGACGATGTGGATGATATACAAGAGGCTTTTGAACATCCTACCTATCAACGTGAGATCACAGCCGCTCTTTACTTGAGACCATTACAATGATGACGTGCTGTTTACTCATTGGACAATTCTTAGATGCGCAAACTAAAGGTACCGTGTTTTACTTTACCTACATTTTGTATGGTGTTTATTTACCGGTGTAGTGATTCGTAACTCCTTAACTCATCTTTTCAAATTTAATGTTGCCGATTCTGCCATTGACGTGTTGGGTAATGTTGGGTTGTCTCTGTTCTTAGCTATCGCATTAATGTCATTAAAATTATGGCAGTAGCGGGTTTAGCATTGCAGTAATGGTGATTCTCTCCGTTCAAGTGGTAGTAATGGCAGTCTTTGCAATTTATGTTACATACCGCATGATGGGAAGTGATTATGACGCGGTGGTGTTAAGTGCCGGTCACTGTGGTTTTGGCTTGGGGGCTACACCAACTGCTGTTGCCAATATGCAGGCGATAACCAGCCGTTTTGGACCTTCTCATAGCCTAATTTGTACCTATGGTTGGAGCGTTCTTCATTGATTTAGTGAATGCCGCTGTACTAAAAAGTATTTATGGAAGTGGTAGAGAATACCTACACTAATCTTATTCAGAATAAAAATAAAACCTATTGATGGCTCAGTGGGGTTTTTATTATCATTATTATTATGCAATAGATGGATTACTTGGCAATCCAAAGTGGTAGAGCTAAAGTCACAGCGAGTCCACCTAAACTACTTTTTCCAGCCCATACTGCGCCATGATGATCTTTAGCTGTATTTGCTACGATAGATAAGCCCTAGACCTGTGCCCCCAGTTTCTCGAGTTCGGGCTTCATCAACACGATAAAAATGGTTTGAAAATCTTTTCATATTCTTCTTCTGGTAAGCCGGCACCATTATCCTCAATGCGTGAAAAGATCATTTTCATAAATATAAATGTGCATAACAATGGCTGATTTTGTGTACTTCAATGCATTTCTAATGAGATTTTCCACCGCACTTGCCAGTAAACCGTGATTGCCGTTTAAAGTAATATGTTTCCGGATTAACAATAGACTGATCAACGGTGAACTTAATATGTCGTTGTGCGGCTTCAAATTCTGCATCATTTAAGATTTCGGCCCTACAATGTTGGAATTGGGAAAATATCCTTTTTCTAAATAACTATGTAATTGTTGACGAGAGAGTTGTAATAGGTCATTAATCATCTTATCTAAACGTTGTGCTTCCGTGTCAATTCTCTGGATTTCACTACCGTCGCCCAATTACGGCGTATTGGTGCAGTGGCTAATTGTAAGCGGGTGAGCGGCGTTCTAAGTTCATGAGAGATAGAGGACGGTAACGATTGTTGGTTTAATAATACTTCTTCGAGACTGCATCATTCTATTGAAACTTTGTCCTACTTGGCGGAGTTCTAACAATCCTTTTGTTTCCTGAGATCTTTGATTAATTCTCAGGTTCCCAATAGCAACGGCATTTGCGGCAATTTGTGAGATTGTGAATGGGTTGCCCTATGCTGCGTGATAACCACCAGTAATGGTGTAGAAATTAAAACTACTAATACAGTCAGGAAAAATGGACGATCAAAAATATAATTTAATATTTCTTTTTGAGCATTAATTTGATTAACAAAGTATAAACTATAGGATTGGTTATGTTTCCGGGTTTAAATAAAGTGAAAATGGTCAACAATTTGAATATTGGAATAGATTTTCTTCAATGGTTGTTCTAATACTGCATTATTAAAAATAAAGCTGACGCAACGATTTTTCTTCTTCCGGTAAGGCTCCTAGAATTTGTCCATTTGGTGCAATTAAAACAGGATGCGCAGGTAAATCGATCATTGGGAAGTAGGTATGCCCACTTAGAAATACGTGAGGATCTGATTGGACTACGGATAGAGGTAGTGATTTCTTTTTGATACTTAGCAACTGCATTCTTTTAGATTAGAATAAATATATGTGCATCAAAATAGGGTAATAGGAAAATAAATATCAATAAGATGAGAAACGTTAACCAGAAGAAAGTGAATATTCGAGATGGTTAATGAGTTTAAAAATAAATTCTTTTCTGAACATGATTCTTAGGGATAAAAAGGCTATAGTATAGCCTGTGAGATTGATAGTTTATTATTTTTCGGCTATTAATAGATAGCCTCGACCACGGAGTGTTTTAAACCATGGTAAATCATCAGGGCGATTAGGTAATTTTTCCGCAGATTTGACATATGCATATCAATCGCTCGATCAAATGGTGTCAGTGGTTTGCCTAGCACTTCTTGGCTCAATTCTTCACAGTGAAATTAGGCCTGGGTTCGTAATGAGCTTGAGTAATGAGGTAAATTCTGTCCGGTTAATTCGGATCCTTTGAATCAAATACTAAGGCCTGTTGACGTCCCGGATAAAGTAAAATGCCGGCAAACTCAACTTTATCCAAATCAGCAGGATCTTTGATGCTATTTGCTTGTGCGGTTCGCCTCAGGATTGCTTTAATACGAGCGACTAATTCACGGTCATTAAACGGTTTTGGCAAGTAATCATCGGCGCCTAATTCTAACCCTAAAAATACAGTCCAATATCGTCACCACGTGCGGTAAGCATCATAACTGGTGTAGAAAAATTCTTTCTGATCTGTTTTAAAGGTTTCAATGCCATTTTAAGACCGGCATCATAATATCTAACAAGACGAGGTCGTAACTTCATGGTCAAAGTAGTGCTAATGCTTCCTTACCATTGTTTGCTACATTAATTTCAAAGCCCTTCTAAATCTAATAATTGAGCGAGACAGCTCAGTGAGTTCTGCGTCATCATCAACAAGTAAAATTTTTAGACATAAATTAAACCTTATGTGAGGTTACAATCAATAAGATTGAGACCAAAAATAGCTATTTCAGAATTGCCACCAACTCTTTGTTGGCACATCCAGTGCATTAATAATTGTATTGTTTACTTCGACTTGTTCTTTATTTGGTAGAGGTTTATCTAAATCAAAAGTTGCTCACTGTGCCTTTTTGATCGAGTTTACAACTAAAGTATGTTGCTCAGGCGTTTCATAGGCTTTTTGTTGTGAAAAATATAGTACCAAGTATTGTTACTATATGGATCAACCAGCACCGTGTTCCTAGTAGGTATTGAGACTTGTTGGGCTGTCATACCGGTTTTTTGAGTTGTGCTACGGTGGTAGGCTTGTAAATAATTCCTTGTGGCACGTCGATACGATATACCACTTTGTTGATATCTGGAGCAAGCGGTTACGCTCAATGCAAAAAGATTAATGTAGTTACAACAGATTTGAATTGCATTTTTGCCTTTTTATCCTCTGTAAATAATTGGAAAATGATGATACCGAAAGTTTAATTAATTGCCAAATTAATTCTGCTCTTTAGTCGGCGTTGTAATTGATCGCGCAGAGTTTCGCGGCAATCCCTTTGATGGTTAAGGTATCAGCGGCTTTCATCCCAAATAATGCGTTGATTTCATTAATTCAGCATCAAAACTGATTGTTACGCCCTTGCCCGGAGCCAGAAAATTTGGTTAATGATTTAAGTGCGGTACGCACCGGTGGAATGCTGTCTTCCAACCCATAGTTTTGTTCTTGTGTAGATGTAACAAAAAGGTTGCTGGTTTTAGAGTTGGTAACTCTTCGGAAAGTTCCGTGAGCTCAATTTCCTCACCATTGTTTATTTGGCCTTTACAGTATTCAAACACCTGCTTTTTCACTGCTTGGGTTTTGTTCAGGATTGAGTTCGCCTTGTACGCAGTAATCACTCACTGCTTGTAACAAGCAGTGGTTTTTGTACTTGTGGATTGAGCCCTTCTTCTGCGCCTAAGAAATCCATAAAAAATCGGCGATCTTGCGTCCACGCGACCCTTTAATAAACGTGAGATAACGGTTGGAATTGGCATTGAGTTGTAAATCTGTCAGATTAATGCGGGCGGCCACATCAAATTGGGTAATATCGAAATATTCCGTGCGTTGAATTTCCAGCTGATCGTTGACTAACATACTGACACGACTGTCTAACAGCGCAATAAACAAATAATCGGTAGCCAAGAAATTATATTGGCATAACACTAACGTACCGTTGTCGGCGAAAGTTATATTTACTCAATTCGGCAATTAATAAAGTGAGTTGCTTCGTGGCTGAATGGCAGAAAAATCCACTTCATTTTCAATAAACGGTTGAGATTTTGGGCAAATACAGAAGATTCTTGAAACACGCCATATAGCTTTGGCTTTATTTTGATAACCCTTGATGTAATTGCAACATCATTTGTTCCACTTCAGGAGTGATGGTTAATAATTGTTCGCGTAGTATACAGCTTAATTGTGGGAGATTTTCGTCTTCCGGCTCCGCTTTTGATAATTTGATGGAGAATAATTTGTTTGACTGTAATGCTCATAAAACCACCTTAAAAATTTCCGCTATTATAACCCGCACTTTTTAACAGAACTAACAAAATATGTTAGGATTAGCCCAATTATCGGTTAATATAGGCGACGTTTTACATTAGTTGGCTAATCAGACATGGCAATTCAATCAAAATATCAAGATAAACAAATAGATGCAATTCTAAACGACATGATCGCAGTGCTTGAAAAACACCAAGCACCATTGGATTTATCCTTAATCGTTTTAGGTAATATGACCACCAACTTGCTCACCGGTAATCTGGGTAAACAACAGCAAAAGGTGCTTGCTCAAGCCTTTTTCAGAGGCGTTACTCAATTCTATTAATACAGCGAAATAATTGGCAATGTGGAAATTAAACAGCAGACAATATCGTGAAGAAACCTCACAGAAAAATTTCGTGGGGGCACTGGTTTTGCTTTTTAATATTCTTTGGGCGATTTTTATCGGTGCCCGCTATGCATTTATTATTGACTGGCCGGATGCGCTATGGTAAAAATTTACTTTTTATCAGCTTATTAGGGCACTTTTAGTTTTATCGTTTTCGCCCTTTTATTTGTTGGTGATATTCCCCCTCAGTTTTATCGTTAAAAACCACCGTACTTTTCATTGGGCTCACTGTCATTCTTGCTACGATTGGTAACACGTTATTATTAGTCGATACGGGAAGTTTTTGTGCGCTTTAACCTGCATTTATCTTCTCTCGTTTGGAATTTGTTGGTGAACCCGGAAAACGGCGGGATTGTCACGCAACTGGCAAGCATTCTTTACACCGATGCCGTTGATTTTTATTAGTGCAAATGTTGTTTTCCCGTTGGTCTTGGCAAAAAGTTGCGTAGCTTTGGAGCGAGCAAAAATGGTTAAGAGGTGTTGGTATCTTTTTTTGTTTGCACCTTCATTGCAACGCATTTGATTTACGCGTGGGCGGATGCTTATTTATATCGTCCGATTACAGATGCAACGTTCTAATTTTTCCTCTGTCTCATCCGATGACAGCTCGTTCTTTCTTGGAAAAAAACATGGTTTTCTCAGACAAGGAAGAATATGCTCAACGCCTCGAACAGGAAGGGCGTTTGGATGCGTTAGCGATTGAATACCGAAAAACCCATTGCGCTTTTTGAGACACAAAGAAAAAGACCAATGTGCTGCTTATTACGGTTTCCGGCTTACGTTACGATGCCATTGATATGGAAAAATGCCGAATTTGGCGGAATTTGCACAACGTTCCACTCAATTTACCAACCATTACAGCAGTGGAAATAATAATAATGCCGGCTTAGATTGGGTTATTTTACGGATTGAATGCCAGCTACACAGATAGCCTGCTCAGCAATAAAACCCCTTCCGTTTTTGGTTGAACGCTTTTGCACAACAACAATATGTGCAAGGCTTATTTTCCGCTATGAAAATTTGATAGCGCTATTTTCCGTCGCGCTATTTGTCCAAAGCAGAAATTAAGCGGTGATAATAACAAACCCAAGCTGCGGTGCAGTCCTTTTAAACGCTGGTTGGATTCCGCTAAACAACAGGAAAAACCGTTTTGGGGATATTTGAGTTTAAATATTGAACCCAAATTTGACGCAAGATAAATATCAACAACAGCTTGCCAAACTAGACGAACTCTTCGGGCCAACTCTTGCCGGAATTGGACTTTGCCAACACGATTGTGGTGATTACCGCAGAGCATGGGTATAGGTTTCAAAACATTGACGGAAAAAGAAGAAATCAACGATTTCTCCCGTGATGAAGTGCAGGTACCGATGATTGTTCGCTGGCAGGGTTTACCGGCCACAAAAATTACTAAATTAACTGCGCATGTGGATTTATTGCCGGCGTTGATGAAACACGTTTTTCAACGTAAAAATCCGATTAGTGATTATGCGCAAGGGCGTGATTTATTCGATTTGAAAACAGGCCACGGATTGGGTCTTAGTCTCCAATTATCGTTGGAATGTGATTATTCAGCCGGACGGCACGCAATATCATATTGATACGCGCGGAAACTATCAAAAATATGACCGCACTTATCAGAAGATTTCATCGGAGAGACCGCCGTTAGGCTTATTCTTGGAAGTGTTCAATCAAAGAGCGATCATTTTTAGAAAAATGATTGAAAATGCGCCTGACCAATAGCCAAAATCAATTATATTTTTTGCATCGGTGAGTTTTATACTAGCGCACAATTTCATTAGGACAAATACGATGTTATTAATTAAAAATCTGCGAATTTTTTTATAACATTATCTGTTATTTCAATGCACAGCCATTGATCATTGAACGTCTATTTTTCAATTAATACGAAAATCCTCTGTTTATGAGGATCTATTGCTCCCTGCCTATCCTTCAAATTTATTTATGGAGTCACTATGACGAAAAGTCACGTTCGTAGTTTTAAAACCTTTATTCGAGATGAAATTATTAAAAAGGCGGCTGGGTGAATGCGCATGCGCATGCGGATCGATGCCTTTACCATGACGCCGGAAAAATCGGCATTTATCAAAACTGTAATTTTGCAACAAAAATGGGATTTGGTGGATGAGGTGAAACGTACCTCTTCGGTGGATGACTACTATGCCCGTTTTTGCCAATCTATTGAATTGATGATTTCCCAAGGGCGTGACGGCTTTCGGTACGTTTGTGGACATTGACCCGGTGTGTGAAGATCGAGCGATTATCGCCGCCCACAAGGCCCGTGAAGTCTATAAAGCATGACATCGTCTTGAAATTTGCTAACCAAACCTTTAAAAAGGCGTGATTGAGCCAACTGCGCGTAAATGGTTTTGACATTGGTTCTGAGATGGTGGATATGATTGGTGGCTTACCATACCGTGATGAGGTTGGATTATGGACGTGGTTTTGGAAGCCATGGATATTTTATTGGATACCGCCAAATCACGCGGCATTATGTGTCATGTTCACGTGGATCAATTTAATTCGCCGACAGAAATCGAAACGGAACGGTTGTGTGACAAAACCATTGAACACGGTATGCAAGGACGCGTGGTCGCTATTCACGGCATCTCCATTGGATCGCATTCAAAGAATATCGTTATCGTCTCTATGAAAAATGCGCCAAGCACAAATGATGATGATTGCTTGCCCGATGGCATGGATTGACAGTAATCGTAAAGGAAGAACTCATGCCGTTCCACAATGCGTTAACACCGGCCGATGAAATGATTCCGGAAGGGATTACGGTGGCTATTGGTACGGATAATATTTGTGACTACATGGTGCCGTTGTGCGAAAGGGGATATGTGGCAGGAGTTGAGCTTATTGGCCGCCGGTTGTCGTTTCCCGGACTTAGACGCGATGGTGAATATCGCCAGTATCAACGGCCGTAAAGTATTAGGCATTGATTAATCGAAATAAAATACCGAGCCATCATGCTCGGTATTTTATTTAAAGATGCAGTCGTTTTTTTAAATGTTTTTATCTAAAAAGTGCGGTGGATTTTAACGGCGTTTTTCTTCCTGTTTTTACTTCATCCCACAATACATCCATTTCCATTAACGATGCTTCCGCAATCGTACGGTTTTTATTCGTTAAGTTTGTCTTCAACTTTACGGAAACGTTGTTCAAATTTTTGATTGGCTTTGCGTAAACTCTCTTCGGCCTGACATTTTAAATGGCGACTTAAATTGACCATCGCAAACAATGCATCTCCTACTTCTTCTTCGATTTTTCGTTTTGATCTTGCAGGCAACGTTCCATTTCCTGTTTAACTTCACGCAGTTCTTCTTCCACTTTGGCAAAGACCGGCGAAATATCCTGCTAATCAAAGCCGATTTTTGGAACAACGTTTTTGTAGTTTTTCCGCGCGCATTAAGGCCGGGAAAGCACGCGAATATTATCTAAAATAGAGATATGACCTTGATGTTGATGCTCAATACCTTCATCGCATTCCAATTTTGCAAGGCTTCCTGTTCATTATTCGCTTGCTTATCACCGAAAACATGAGGATGGCGGCGCACGATTTTTCTGCAACGTCCTGTACAACCTCATCGAACGTAAATTTATTTTCTTCTGCCGCCAGCTGGCTGAGAAATACCACTTGTAATAATGGGTCACGCAGTTTCTTCTTTCAGGTTGTTCACATCGTTTTGCTCAATGGCATCGATGACTTCTAGGTTTCTTCTTTTTAAACAAGGGATCATCGATACATAAGTTTGCTTGATATCCCACGGGCAGCCGTTCACGGGATCTCGTAATTGTGCGATTAATTGCCTGCAAAATCATGGATGGAGATAAGTCATATTGCGCTCGATTTTTTAGAAAAACAGTGAGAGAAAGGAGATAAAATCATAGCACACGGCTGGGATCTTTTTCTAATTAGAAATCAATGTTTTTCTCAAAAATGTCGATCCAGTCCATATTTTTCTTACACTAGTGCTACTATACTCACGAGGAAAATTAACCCTGCTCATGGTAAGGAGTCGATTATGTACAAACATGTATTAGTTGCAGTAGATCTTTCAGAAGAAAGTCGATTCCTGTTGAAGAAAAGCGGTCGGCGTTGCCGAAACGTCATGATGCGAAATTATCCATCATTCATGTTGACGTGAACTTTTCGGATCTTTATACAGGGACTGATTGATGTCAAATATGGTGTCTATGCAGGATCGTATTTCCAGCGAAAACGCAACAGGCCTTGTTGCAGTTATCTGAACAAACAGGGTATCCCGATTGAGTGAGAAAACTCAGTGGTAGTGGGTGATTTGGGTCAAGTATCTATCAGATGCGATCGAACAATATGATGTGGATTTGCTTTAGTCACCGGTCATCACCAAGATTTTCTGGAGTAAGATTGATGTCTTCTACTCGTCAAGTGATGAATTCAATTACGATTGATATGCTTGTTGTTCCTCTTCGTGATGAATAAAATGTAATAGCTCAGCCTATAAATAATACAAAAAAACCAACCGCACTTTCACGAGTTCTGGAGTGTAAGTGCGGTTTTGTTTTCTTCTTGTTGAAAATAAAACATGGTATCGGGAAAAAGGTTTTTCTATAAATGAGAAAAATGTGTAACAATACGGGAAGTTACCCAGTATTTAGTCATTTTTAGAGATAATTATAAAGACGTTAAAGCTAAGGCTTATAAATGAAAACAACAGCACAAATTCGACAATCTTATCTTGATTTTCTTTTCATAGTAAAGGGACATCAGGTTGTAGCAAAGTAGTTCTTTGGTTCCAGATAATGATCCGACATTACTATTCACTAATGCCGGGATGAACCAGTTTAAAAGATGTATTTTTAGGGTTAGAAAAACGCCCGTATAGTCGTGCTACCACTGCACAGCGTTGTGTGCGTGCCGGCGGAAAAGCATAACGATTTAGAAAATGTCGGTTACACCGCCAGACATCATACCTTTCTTTGAAATGTTGGTACTTTCAGCTTTTCGGGGATTACTTTTAAACATGATGCTATTCACTACGGTTGGGAGTTTTAACATCTCCACAATGGCTAGGGGTTACCAAAAAGAAAAATTATGGGTAACCGTGTACAGAAACCGATGATGAAGCCTACAACATTTGGCATAAAAGAAATCGGCATTCCGGCAGAACGCATTATTCGTATCGGTGACAACAAAGGTGCGCCTTATGCGTCCGATAACTTTTGGCAAATGGGTGATACAGGACCCTTGTGGATCCTTGTACCGAGATTTTTCTACGATCATGGCGATCACATTTTGGGGTGGGCCGCCGGGATCACCTGAAGAGGATGGCGATCGTTATATTGAGGATCTGGAATATTGTGTTCATGCAGTTTAATCGCCATGCTGACGGCACAATGGAAAAATTACCAAAACCGTCCGTGGATACAGGCATGGGATTGGAGCGAATTAGTGCTGTGTTGCAACATGTTAACTCCAACTACGATATTGATATTTTTAAAACATTAATTTGCTAAAGTGGCACGAGATTAACCGGTGAGAAAAGATTTAAGTAATAAAGTCGTTGCGCGTTATTGCCGACCATATTCGTTCTTGCGCTTATTTAATTGCTGATGGTGTGGTGCCTTCCAATGAAGGTCGTGGTTATGTGCTTCGCCGTATTATTCGTCGTGCGGTACGTCACGGGAACCTGTTACTGCTGCTACGGAAGCCTTCTTCTATAGCTCGTACCGACACTGATTGAGGGTAATGGCACAGGCGAGGCGAAAGAGGTGAAAAAAACATCAAACTACCGTGGAAAAAGTTCTTACGTTGGAAGAAGAACAGTTCGCTCGCACGTTAGAGCGTGGTTTAACCTTATTAGACGAGGCTTTGGCTAACGTAAAAGACAATGTACTATCTGGCGAAGTTGCATTCAAATTGTACGACACTTATGGTTTCCCGCTGGATTTAACTGCCGATGTGTGTCGTGAGCGTGATATTGCGATTGACGAGGTCGGGTTTGAACGCGAAATGGCTGCACACGCGTGCGTGCACTGATCTGCGAGTCAATTTCGGTATGGACTACAATAGTGTGATTCGTGTTGACGGGTACGACCCGTTTTGAAGGATATACCGAATCCGAATCATTGGCAAAAGTGACCGCACTTTTCCATGACGGCAAAGCAGTAGAGTCTATTACGGCCGGTCAAGGTGCGGTAGTTATTTTAGAAAACACGCCATTCTATGCGGAATCCGGTGGTCAAATCGGCGATATTGGACGCTTTAGAAGGTAATGGTTTTTATTTTTGACGTAAAAGACACCCAAAAAAATATGGTCGGGTATCGGGTCACATTGGTGAACTCACACAAGGTAGTTTATCTGTTGGGCAGTCGGTGAATGCAGTGGTTGACGATGTTCGCCGTCAACAAATTTCGTTTAAATCACTCTGCAACCCATTTGTTGCATGCCGCTTTACGTCAGGTATTAGGGTGAACATGTCGCACAGAAAGGCTCTCTTGTTTCCGATGCGTTGTTACGTTTTGACTTTTGCCCACCATGAGGGCAATTCGCGAAAGCACAGTTGGCTGAAGTTGAGCGTATTGTAAACCAGCAAGTGCGAGCAAATAATCCAGTTCAAACCGAGGTTATGGCGCTAGATGCCGCAAAAAGCAAAGGCGCGATGGCATTATTCGGCGAGAAATATTCCGAGCAGGTGCGTGTCTTTAACAATGAGTGATTTCTCTGTTGAGTTGTGCGGCGGTATCCATGCGAAAACGCACTGGAGATATCGGGTTATTTGAAAAATTGTCACAGAAACCGCTGTGGCAGCAGGTATTCGCCGAATTGAAGCAATTACCGGCGAAACTGCGATTGAATGGTTACAACACCAACAAACTTTATTAAATCAAAGCGCCGATTTACTGAAATCGGATGTTAATTCCATTACGGATAAGATTTCTCTGTTGCAAGATAAATTTAAGAAAGTTGAAAAAGAGTTACACACATTAAAAAGAAAAAGCCGCATTGCAAGCCGGTAACGACTTGGCGCAAAGTGCGGTTGAAATTCATGAGTGTTTCTGTGATTGTGCAGCAACTTGATGGTATTGAAGCGAAGTCTTTGCGTTCAATGGTAGATAGCTTGAAAAATCAATTAGGTTCGGCCGTTGTGGTGTTTGCTTCCGTGTTAGATGAAAAAAAGTTAACTTAATTGTTGGGGTAACCGATGATCTAACTGCGAAAGTCAAAGCCGGTGAACTGGTGAATTTGATGGCACAACAAGTCGGTGGTAAAGGCGGTGGTCGATCCGGATATGGCGATGGCGGTGGTACTCAACCGGAAAAATATAGGCAAGGCATTGTCAGTTTGCTCTGATTGGTTGAAAAGCAAACTTTATAATCCTTCTTCCTGTTAAATGTAATCGTTTTTGCGCTTGTGGTTCCTTAAGCGCCAAAAGTAGAAAAAGTATTGTTTAATGTTTTATAGGGATGTTGGAAGCAAAATAGGGAAGTTTTATAAATAAACTATCAAAGGTGAGGGAGTTTATATGCTGATCTTAACCCGTAAAAGTTGGCGAGAGCTTGCTCATTGGCGATGATGTTTCTATCACGATTCTAAATATACGAGGCAACCAAGTTAAAATCGGTGTGCAAGCACCCAAGGATGTTTCTGTTCATAGAAGAAATTTACCAACGTATTCATCAAGACAAAGGGATGAACAGAAGCGTAGCAAATTTTTATTTTATGATCATTAGAGTGGAGAGTTGATAAGTCAAATTGACTTGCTTTAGGCTTACGTATATCCGATGGCCGTTTCAGGCGAACGTCAAACGTGGATATTGTCTATCGTATGGAGTCGTGCATTTGGGCGATTTTTGAAGCCTCACAATTGTCGTTGGTGGCGATGTTCGCTTTAACGAGTAAAGAACTAAAAAGCGCGGTAACAAATGGACTATTGAATTCCGGTGTTAATGTAATTGATTTTAGGAGAAAGCGGGGAACAGAGGAAGTCTATTTTTGCTACTTCATTTTTGAAGGCTGATGGTGGTATTGAAGTCACTGCAAGCCATAATCCGATGGACTATAACGGACTGAAGTTGGTTCGTGAAGGTTCCCGTCCGATTAGCGCGGATACCGGATTAGCGGATATTCAACGGTTGGCGGAAGAAAAATAATTTTCCGCCGGTCACTCAGCGTGGCGAATATAAACAGCTTTCAGTCTTGGGGAGATTATGTAGAGCATTTATTGTCTTATATTAATCTTGAACAACTAAAACCGTTAAAATTGGTGATTAATTCCGGCAATGGTGCGGCGGGGCATGTCATTGATGCCATTGAGCGCAGTTCAAAGCAAAACATGTGCCGATTGAGATTTGTTAAAGTACATAACAATCCGGATGGTACCTTCCTCATGGTATTTCCCTAATCCGTTATTGCATGAGAATCGTCAAGATACTATTGATGCGGTGCTCGCGAATAAAGCGGATATAGGGGATTGCCTTTGATGAGTGATTTCGATCGCTGTTTCTTGTTTGATGAACACGCGAATTTCATTGAAGGGTATTATATCGTTGGATTACTAAGCCAAGCCTTCTTGCAAAAGAATAAAGGTGCCCAAAAATCATTTATGATCCGCGCTTGATCTGGAACACGATTAAATTAGTGGAAGAAAATGGCGGTGAGGCCGTGATGTCGAAATCAGGTCATTCCTTTATTAAAGAAAAATGCGTGCAGTGGATGCCATTTATGGTGGCAGAAATGAGTGCGCACCATTATTTCCGTGATTTCTTCTATTGTGATAGCGGTATGATTCCGTGGCTATTGATTGTAGAACTGGTTTCTACCACCGGTGAGAATCCTTAGGTGAATTAGTTAACAATAGCGTTAATACTTTCCCATCACCGGGAGAAATTAATGATGTAAGTATCCGATGCTAAGGTTGCCATTGCTCAAGTGAGAGGCTGCGTATGAAAAAGACGCAGTGCGTGTTGATGAAATTGATGGTATCAGTATTGAATATCCGAATTGGCGTTTAACACGTTCTTCTAATACCGAGCCGGTAGTGCGTTTAAATTTAGAAACGCGTGGCGATAAAAACTCATGTCTGAGAAAACCGAAGAAATTTTGGCTTTGCTCCGTCAATAAAACACATCAGAAACTAACCGCACTTTTTCTTGTCTGAGAAGTGCGGTCTTTTCTATAAGATAAATGAAAGCGATTATTCCTGTTGCGGGCCTAGGCACGCGATATGTTTCTACGACTAAAGCGATTCCAAAGAGATGTTAACTTTAGTGGATAAACCGCTCATTCAATATGTGAAAGTAAATGAATGTGTTGCAGCGGGCATTAAAGAAATTGTGTTGGTGACTCATTCTTCCAAAAATGCCATTGAAAACCATTTTGATACTTCCTTTGAGTTGGAAACTATGTTGGAAAAACGCGTTAAGCGTCAGCTCTTGGAAGAAGTTCGTTCTATTGTGCCGAAAACAAACGTAACAATTATGCATGTCCGACAAGGCAATGCGAAAGGTTTGGGGCATGCGGTATTGTGCCGGTCGCCCGTTGGTGAGCAATGAACCTTTTTGCCGTAGTATGTGCCGGATGTTACTAGCCGAGATTTTCTGCCAATCAGAAAAAGAAAATTTATCAGCCATGCTAAAAACGCTTTAAAGCAGACTCAGGCCAGTCAAATCATGGTGAGTCCGGTTAAACCTGAAGAAGTTAGCAGTTATGGTATTGCCGATTGTGGTGGTGTTGAAATTCCTCCGGGTGAAAGTGCTAAAATTGATAGCATTGTCGAAAAACCAAGTATAGACGAAGCGCCGTCTAATTTGGCAGTGGTTGGTCGTTATGTGTTCTCTGCGGCGATTTGGGATTTATTGGAAAACCCCGGTTGGTGTGGGCGAGTGAAATTCAGTTGACTGATGCTATTGATATGCTTATTGACAAGGAAACAGTGGAGGCATTCCACATGACGGGTGTTTCTTACGATTGCGGCGATAAAATCGGTTATATGAAAGCTTTCGTTGAATATGGTTTACACCATAATAAACTTTCCGGTGAGTTCAAATCTTATTTGAAAGATTTGGTAAAAACGCTTTAATTTCCTTAAATAAAAGGCATCGATGAGGATGCCTTTCTTTTCTCTAATTTTAAGAATAGAAATCTAGCAGTCTTCACGGCTAGATTGTTATTTTATTATTTTTATTAGAATATTGAGACAATTAATAAGGTTATTTCGAGGGATCAGTTATGGCGAGTGGAACGGACAATACATAAGTCCTTATGCGGAACATGGCAAAAAGCGAACAAGTGAAAAATTACGGTATCTATTCCGATTAAAAGTGCTTGAGATTTTTGACCAATGAACGCACCGTCGTCAAATTCGTAATTTACGCCACGCGACTAACAGTGGTGCTCTGTGAGGCCTTTTTGCATGCATTTACCGGTCAGCCTTTGCCGACAGATGAGGATTTGCTAAAAGAGCGCGGTGATGAAATCCCTGAAGAAGCGAAAGCGATCATGCGTGAATTAGGTATCGATCCGGCTAAATGGGAATATTAATTTCTCATTTCTCTCTTTGCCCTCTTCTTTTTCTGTTATGATAGGACTATGATTTTTAGTTAATGTTCTATTGTGCGAGTACCTAGAATTTATCATCCCACTGCGTTGAATCACCTCACTTTTTGCACCTTGTCCGAAGACGAGTGTCAACCATGTGGGACGTGTTTTACAGTATGCAGCCCGGCGAACACCTTGAACTTTTGACGGTAGTAACCATATATACCAAGCCGTCATTACTCAGGTAGGTAAAATCCGTTGATGTCGAGATTTTAAGCCAACAGTTTGACGATAGAAAGCCCATTGTCAATTCATCTTGGCCAAGTTATTTCTCGCGGCGAGCGCATGGAATTTACCATTCAAAAATCCGTCGAATTAGGTGTGAATGTAATTACACCGCTTTGGTCGGAACGCTGCGGTGTGAAGTTAGATAGCGATCGCATGGAGATCCAACAATGGCAAAAATCGCCATTGCCGCCTGTCGAGCAATGTGGGCGCAATCAAAAATTCCGGAAATTCGCCCGTTAATGAAGTTACAACAATGGTGTGCCGAGCAGGATGACACACTAAAATTGAATTTACATCCGAGGGGCAACTCATTCCATTCGTACGTTACCGGCCATTCCGGCCGCCGGCGTGCGCTTATTAGTGGTTCTGAAGGTGGTTTATCGCCACAGAAATCGCACAAACCGAGCAACAAGGGTTTGTGGAAGTCTTAGTAGGGAAAACGCGTATTACGCACTGAAACAGCAGCAATGGCGGCAATAACCGCATTACAAGTCTGTTTTGGTGATTTGGGGTAAAAATTATGATGGATTTACAAGATCATCTATTAATTGCCATGCCAAATTTAGATGACAGTTATTTTTATCGGACGGTCATTTATATTTGTGAGCATAATGAAAAAGGCTCTATGGGATTGGTCATTAACCAACCCAGCGGATTTGAGCATTGCGGAGCTGAGGCATAAAAATGAATTTTATGATGGTAACCGACCGCACTTATAACGACAAACTGGTACTTGCCGGTGGGCCGGTGAATATCGATCTGGTTTTTATTTTGCACACCAACTTTCAAATACCTTTGATCATAGTTATAAAGTGAATGACAATCTCATTTTGACAACTTCTGCCGACGTGGTAGATACCTTCGGTACCATGGGCGAACCGGAGAAATATTTGGTTACCTTAGGTGTTGTGCCAGTTGGGAGCCGAATCAGTTAGAGCAAGAGATTGTTCACGATTCTTGGCTGGTTGTGCCGGCGACGGAGCAAATTCTGTTTGATTTGCCCATACGATCAGCGTTGGTTCGCGGCTAATCAGTTGCTTGGCATTGATGGACATAACTGTTGGTCAAGTTGGGCGATTGTTAATGGGCATTACCGTTTTGGCGTTTGATTTCCGGTACAAAAAGCATTGGCTGTGCGGTTGGACAAAGCATCACCGGTACGGCGGCGCAGTCTTTGCCCGGCGTTTAAAAAGCGCAAGATGGTATTCCTGATTGGGACGACATTGGCAAAACCATTAAAGAATGGCAGCGGCTCGAATTGTCGTCGGTTTGCCACTGAATATGGATGGCTCCGAACAGAGCTGACCTTACGCGCCAAAAATTCGCCAATCGCCTACATGGGCGCTTTAACTTTGCCGGTGGAGTTACAGGATGGAGCGCCTCACGACCACAGAGGCTCGCAGTGAAATTTTCAGTCGTGGCGGTTATCGTGCCTTAAATAAAAAGCAAAAGTGGACGGTATTTCCGCTTGTTTAATATTGGAAAGTTGGTTTGAGCAATACGGCGAGTAAATTGCTTTAAAAACACATAAAAATCACCGCACTTTTTGTATCTTTTCAACAAAAAGTGCGGTGTTTTTCTAACTTTAGTTTTAATCACGCTGATGGTTATTAATTAAAAGCTTGACCTTTAACCGCTTTTAAACCCAGGGAATGCAGCCGGTGTGCCGGTGCGTTCTAATGCTTCTTCGATACGGATTAATTGGTTTGTATTTCGCAATACGGTCAGAACGGCTCATAGAACCTGTTTTGATTTGACCTGCTGCTGTACCAACCGCTAAATCTGCGATGGTTGCATCTTCGGTTTCACCGGAACGGTGAGAGATTACTGCGGTATAGCCTGCATCTTTCGCCATTTTAATCGCAGCCAAAGGTTTCGGTTAAAGAACCGATTTGGTTGAATTTGATTAAGATAGAGTTTGCGATACCTTTTTCGATACCTTCTTTTTAAGATTTTTGGTGTTGGTTACGAATAAGTCGTCACCCACTAATTGAACACGGTCGCCCAATACTTTAGTTTGGTATGCGAAAGCCTTCCCAGTCAGATTCATCTTGACCGTCTTCGATAGACACGATTGGGTATTGTTTGGTTAATTCTTCTAAAGATAGTGCGTGAATTCTTGAGAAGTGAATGAACGGCCTTCACCTTTCATTTCGTATTTGCCGGTTTCTTTGTTGTAGAATTCAGAAGATGCGCAGTCCATGGCTAATGTGACGTCTTTACCTAACACATAACCTGCTTTTTCTACCGCTTCTTTGATACATGCTAAAGCGTCAGCGTTAGAGGCTAAGTTTGGTGCGAAAACCACCTTCATCACCTACAGCTGTGCTCATGCCTTTAGACTTTTTAATACTTTTTGCCAAGTTGTGGAACACTTCTGCGCCGATACGTAATGCTTCACGTAAGGTTTTTGCGCCAACCGGCTGGATCATGAATTCTTGGATATCAACGTTGTTGTCTGCGTGTTCACCACCGTTGATGATGTTCATCATTGGTAATGGCATAGAGTAAACACCTGGAGTGCCATTTAAGTCTGCGATGTAAGCGTAAAGCGGTAGACCTTTTAGATGCCGCTGCTGCTTTGGCGTTAGCAGAGAAACGGCAAGAATCGCGTTTGCACCGAAGTTTAGATTTGTTGTCTGTGCCGTCTAAATCGATCGTGATTTGGTCGATTTCGGCTTGGTTTGAACGCATCTTTACCGATGATTGCTTCTGCAATCGGACCATTGACCGCTGCAACAGCTTTTAATACGCCTTTACCTAAGAAACGGGATTTGTCGCCGTCGCGTAATTCTAAGGCTTCACGGGAACCGGTAGAAGCACCTGATGGCGCGGCTGCAAGACCAACGAAACCGCCTTCTAAATGAACTTCGGCTTCCACTGTTGGGTTACCGCGTGAGTCGATGATTTCGCGACCAATGACTTTAACGATTTTTGCCATTTTATTTTCCTCATTAAGTTAATCAAAACAGGGTTAGACTGTAAATGCTCGATATGATAAAGCTATTTTGCGATTTTGTCTTGTAAAATTGCATATCCTTTGATTTTTCTCACTATTTTTACCGGGTGAAGTGCGGTGAGATTTTTTTATGGATTTAAATGGTTCCCGATAAAATCGATGCCTTTAGGCGGCATTAAAATAGTTAAGTAAATTTTTGACCGCACTTTGCCAATCCTCGGCTTGAGTGACCGCACTAATCACCGCAATACTGCCTACACCCGTCGCCAGAACATCGGCAAAAATGCGAGGCTGTAATGCCACCAATGGCGACAGTCGGTATATCGCCTAAATCTTTTTACTTGCGCGGCTAAATTAGCAATGCCCTGTGGCGCAGAAGGCATGATTTTAGATTGCGTGGGGAAAATATGCCCAAGCGCAATATAAGAGGGACGTAAGGGCAACACCAACTCAATTTCTTCTCTATTGTGCGTTGAAACGCCAAGGCGCAGTCCGGCTTGTTGAATTGCATTTAAATCTGCCGTGCAAATCCTCCTGTCCCAAATGTACGCCGTAAGCCTGATATTTAATAGCCAACTGCCAAAAATCATCCACAAATAACCGCACTTGATGTTGTTTGGCTAAGGCAATACAACGGGCGATTTCCTCTTCTGCTTGTTCCGGCGAGCGATCTTTAATGCGAATTTGTAAGGTTTTTCACGCCTACATGAATGAGCTGTTCAATCCATTCGTAACTGTCCACAATAACATACAATCCCAACTTAAATTCAGTGGGCGCAAAAGGGGCGTTGGGTGGAACAATTTCGGCTAAGTGAGACACTGATGTTGGCATAGCAAGCTCCAATGAATGAAATTAATGGAATGTAAAAATGAATGAAAAATTGCTTGCTCACAGCGCAATAAGAAAAAGGAAAACTTGTTTCCTACGCAGGATTACCCCAACAGGTTCACGGATCACAATGTTGCGATCTCAGCCTTCCGGCACTCCGACAAGCGGACTTTACTATAATCAACGGGGAAGAAAGGACAAGGGAAAACCGTTTTTGTGAGACAGGGTCACAGTGAAAAACAAAAAGTGCGGTCAAAAATCCAAGTGTTTTTGACCGCACTTTCATTTCAATTTTTCAGAAATTCGTTAGTCGGATTTTTCTGATTGTCTTTTGCCGCTTTCACAAACCCTTCAAATAGCGGGTGACCGTCACGTGGCGTAGACGTAAATTCCGGATGGAATTGGCAAGCGATAAACCAAGGATGGTTTGGTACTTCGATGATTTCCACCAATTTTTATCGGCGGATAAACCGGTCACTTTCAGGCCTGCTTTTTCAATTTGCGGAAGCAATACGTTGTTTACTTCATAACGGTGACGGTGACGTTCTTCGATAGTTTTCGGCGCCGTATAATTGACGTGCCAGGCTACCTTCTGCCAAATGACATTTTTGTGCGCCAAGACGCATGGTGCCGCCAAGTCGGATTTGTCACTGCGAACTTCGGTGTTGCCGTCGGCATCTTGCCATTCGGTAATTAAGCCCACCACCGGTTGTTCACAAGTGCGGTCGAATTCGGAAGAGTTTGCGTGGCTCATGCCGGCAACATTGCGGGCAAATTCGATTAACGCCACTTGCATACCTAAAGCAAATGCCTAAATACGGAATATTGTTTTCACGCGCATATTTGGCGGTGAGAGTTTTTGCCTTCTACGCCACGATAGCCAAAAGCCGCCCGGCACTAAAATACCGTCTAAGCCTTTTAGAATCTCTACGCCTTTGGTTTCTACATCTTGTGAGTCGATGTATTTAATATTCACGGTTAAACGATTTTTTTGAAGCCTGCGTGTTTTAAGGCTTCGTTCACGGATTTATACGCATCCGGCAATTCGGTGTATTTGCCCACCATGCCGATGGTGACTTCGCCTGTCGGGTTGGCTTGTTGGTATAACACTTGTTCCCATTCGGATAAATCTGCTTCCCGGGCAGGTTAAGTGGAAACGATCACAAATAAAATCATCAAGCCTTGAGATTTTCAATAGCGCCGGGATTTGGTAAATGGAAGACACGTCTTTCAGAGAAATGACCGCACGTTCCGGTACATTACAGAATAAAGCGATTTTTGGCACGTTCGTTCGGTGGCACCATACGATCTGAACGGCAAATGAGCACATCCGGCTGAATCGATGGAGAGTAATTCTTTTTACGGAATGTTGCGTCGGTTTAGTTTTTGACTTCGCCTGCGGTCGGAATGTATGGAACGAGCGTTAAATGCATGAAAATGGTACGTTCACGTCCCACTTGCACGGCAAGCTGACGCAAAGCTTCCAGAACGGTAGCGATTCGATATCGCCCACGGTACCGCCTACTTCCACGATGGCGATATCATGTCCCGCAGCACCATCAATCACGCGCGCTTTAATTTCGTTAGTAATGGCAGGGGATCACTCGAATAGTGGCGCCCAAGTAGTCGCCGCGACGCTCTTTGCGCAGTACTTCAGAATAGATTTTTGCCTGTAGTGAAATTAGTGCGTTTGGTCATTTTGGTACGAATGAGAACGTTCGTAGTGACCCTAAGTCCAAGTCCGTTTCTGCGCCGTCTTGGGTGACGAATACTTCGCCGTGCTGGGTCGGGCTCATGGTGCCCGGATCGACGTTGATGTAAGGGTCGAGTTTCATGATTGTGACGTTCAAACGCGCGCTTCCAGGATTGCGGCAAGTGATGCCGCAGCAATGCCTTTACCAAGCGAAGAAACCACACCGCCTGTGACGAAAATATAATTGGTAGCCATAAGAAACCTATATTGTTGCTATTGTGATGGATGGAAAATTTAGGATAAAGATAATTTATCAAGACGGGAGCGTAGTTTACAACAAAGGCGGAATGAACTCAATCGTCGCTACGGGTGAATTACAGGGAAAGTGCGGTCAAATAAAGCAACATTTTTGTATGTTTTTGTACTGTTTCATTACGAATTGCAGGGTTTTTGTAGTAGAATGCCGCGGCTTTTTATTACAAGAGAAATTCATTATGTTTTTCACGCAAAGATATTATTGTTTTAGGTATGATGATTTTTCGCCCTATTTTTAGGGCGGGAAACATTATTTTTCCGCCAATGGAAGGCTATACTGCAGGGCAGCACTGGGCGACCGCCTCATTAGGTTTTATCTTAACGGGCGTATTGATGCCGTTTATCACTTTGGTTGTGGTGTCGATTTTTAGGGACGCGGCGAAGAACTTACCCGCGATTTACCAAAATGGGCAGAAGTGACTTTTTGGTTACATTGTATTTGGTGATTGGTTCCACTTTTCGCTATGCCACGAATCACCAACGTGGCATACGAGAAATGGCATTAGTGCCGTTAGATCTTGTAGCAGATCACCAGCAACTCACCTGATTTTTGCTGTGGTCTTTAACATTATCGCTATGCTGTTATGCTTAAACCAAATACCATTATTTCCAGCGTTGGTAAATTTATGACCCTCAGCGTTGTTGGTGTTATTGGTCGTAGTAACCGTCACAGTATTTATTTCCCCTTTGTCAGAAATTGCCGCGCCAACGAAAAGCTATGCGGATAGTTCTGCGTTGACTACCGGCTTAATCAGCGGTTATCAAACGATGGACGTTTTAGCGGCGATTGCTTTCGGTGGCATTGTTGCCCGAGCGTTAAGTGCGAAAAACGTCACCGAACCGCAGAAAATCATGCGTTACACCGTTTCTGCCGGTTGCATTTCAGTGGTTTTATTAGCCGCACTTTACTTCTCCCTCTTCTATCTTGGGGCAACTAGCAGCAAGTGGCACAAAGGCGCTAGCAACGGCGGTCAAATTTTTCTCCGTTATGTGAACGTGTTATTCGGTAAAGAAGGTTCTTGGATCATGTCCGGCATCATCTTCTTGGCAAGCTTAACCACCTTAGTGGGCGTGACCAGTGCTTGCGCATACTACTTCGCTAAATTTTTCCCACCACTTGCCTTATGCCTTTTTGGGTGGTGCTGTTTACCATCATGACCACCATTATTTCCGAAAATAAGCCCAACCAAATTATTGCAAGTGACCATTCCGGCATTGTTATTGATCTATCCGGTGGCGATTATGTTGGTGGTATTGCAATTCGTCCGCGCCAAACTGCCATGCGTAAAATTAACTTATAACGCCACGATTGCTGTCACCGTGTGTTTTAGTCTGTGCGACAGCTTAAATAACGTAGGATTATTGTCTGATGGCATGAAACAATTCCTTGGTAATTTCCCTTTATATGATAATGGCTTAGCGTGGTTAATCCCTGCATTAGGCGTGATGTTCTTAACGATGTTGGTAGGTAAAGCGCGAAGAAATAATGGATGAATTTTATACTGAAGAAAATTTCTGCAAAAAGCCCTTGCATCGCAAAATTTTTCTTGGTTATATTCTATCCATCTTTTGATTAAAAAAGGATTCATTATGTACTTAACTAACGCATTACACCATCATCACCGTTTACCTGAATAATCTTTCGGGCATTCGGCGTGTTCGGGAGATAACTTCCGAGTACAGTGAAATGCAGACATAATTAATCACCGTTTAAACAACCCCTCGGAGAGGCAACTTTCGAGGGTTTTGCGACTTTTAGAGTTTTAACAAAATGAGGGGCAACAACATGACTGACAAAAACGTTTACGCATCGCTATGCAAAAGAAAGGGCGCTTAAAGCAAAGACTGTGCGGAATTGCTGAGCCAATGTGGCGTGAAAATTAATTGGAGACGAGCAACGCCTGATCGCCTATTCGGAAAAATATGCCTATTGAGATCCTGCGCGTGCGTGATGACGACATTCCCGGCTTGATCTTCGACGGCGTGGCGGATCTCGGCATTATCGGTGAAAACGTGCTGGAGGAAGAAGAATTGGGGCGCTTGGCAGCCGGAGAAACGGTCGCTTATAAAAAGCTGCGCCAGTTGGATTTCGGTGGTTGCCGTTTATCTTTGGCAATTGATCGCGATCAGCAATATAACGGCGTGCAGGATTTTGCTAATGCCCGCATCGCCACCTCCTACCCGAATCTGCTCAAACGTTACATGAAAGCGCAAAGGCGTGCCGTTCAAAAAGCACGTTGCTGAACGGCTCTGTGGAAGTTGCCCCTAGCGCAGGGACTTGCCGATGCCATTTGCGATTTAGTGTCCTCCGGCGCCACCTTGGAAGCGAATGGATTGAAAGAAGTGGAAGTGATTTACCGCTCCAAAGCCTGTTTAATTCAACGTGCCGAACCTTTAAGCAGCGATAAACAAATCTTGGTAGACAGACTGCTCACCCGCATTCAAGGCGTGCAACAAGCCGCGGAATCCAAATACATCATGTTACACGCGCCGAAAAATAAACTCGAAGAAATCACCGCACTTTTTACCCGGTGTGGAAAACCCAACAATTCTGCCGCTGGCGCATGACGATTCTAAAGTAGCCATGCATGTGGTCAGCCAGAAAATCTGTTTCTGGGAAACCATGGAACAGTTGAAAGACATCGGCGCCAGTTCGATTTTTGGTGTTACCGATTGAAAAGATGATGGAGTGATTTGTTATTTTTCTTTTGCGTTGCCAAAGCAACCAAGAAAAACAACGTTAAATAAAAGGAAGGTTTTTGTATTATGGAAACACTAAATTGGAATAATCTTTCTGCAACAGAGCAACAACAAGCCCTTACCCGCCCGGCGATTTCCGCCTCAAATGAGATTAAAAGTGCGGTGGAAAATATCGTTAAATTTGTGCAACAGGAAGGCGATAAGGCCTTGTTTGAACTTACAGAAATTCGATAAAACCAAGCTCGACAGCTGATTGTGACTCCACAACAAATTGCGGAGGCGACAGCGCGTATTCCTGAGCCGTTGAAGAAGGCGATTCAGAATGCCAAGCGCAATATCACTGCCTTTCACGAAGCACAGAAACCCCAGGCGGTGGATATTGAAACTCAGCCCGGCGTGCGTTGTCAGGTGGTGACGCGCCCGATCAATCGTGTCGGTTTATATATTCCGGGCGGTTCCGCGCCGTTATTTTCTACGGTTCTCATGCTTGCTATTCCGGCGAAAATCGCGGGCTGTAAGAAAAATCGTACTTTGCTCACCACCTCCGATTGCGGATGAAATTCTTTACGCCGCCAATCTGTGTGGCGTGCAAACCATTTATGCAGTGGGCGGTGCGCAAGCGGTAGTGGCGATAGCGTTAGGGTACGCAAAGCGTGGCGAAGGTGGATAAAATTTTCCGGGCCGGGCAATGCCTTTGTGACGGAAGCCAAAACGCCAAGTCAGCCAAATGATTAACGGTGCCAACATCGACATGCCGGCAGGGCCATCGGAAGTGTTGGTGATTGCTGATGAAAAAGGCGGATCCTGAATTTGTTGCCTCCGATTTACTTTCACAAGCGGAACACGGCGCAGATTCGCAAGTGATTTTGGTCACACCGAGCGAAACGCTGGCAAAACAGACCGCACTTTGTGTGGAACAACAGCTTGCCCAACTGCCCCGCGTGGAAATCGCCCGCAAAGGCGTTGTCCCAGAGTCGCATTCTGATTGCCGAGATTTGGCGCAATGTGTCGCCATCAGCAATGAATACGCGCCGGAACACTTAATCGTGCAAACGCAAAACGCCCGTGAATTATTGCCTCAACTGGATAATGCCGGTTCCATTTTCCTCGGCGCGTATTCGCCGGAAAGCATGAGCGATTACGCCAGTGGTACCAATCACGTTCTGCCAACCTACGGCTACACGCGCACGTACTCCAGCCTTGGCTTGGCGGATTTCAGCAAACGCATGACCGTGCAGGAACTCACCCGCAAGGTTTCAAAGACTTAGCGGAAACCGTGGAATTGATGGCACAAGCGGAGCAGCTGGATGCGACAAAATGGCCGTGAGTTTGAGATTAGCGAAGTTGCAATAGAGGAAAAACCACATGACAATCACAACATTATCCCGACAAAACGTGCAAGCCTTAACTCCTTACCAATCCGCCCGCAAACTGGGGGAAATGGCACGATTTGGCTGAATGCGAACGAATACCCAATTTCGCCGACGTTCCAACTTTCGGGCAACGATTTAAACCGCTACCCCGAACCGCAACCGCAAGCGGTAGTGCAAGGTTATTCAATTACGCGGGCGTACAGCCTGAAAATGTGTTAGTGACCCGTGGCGGCGATGAAGGCATTGAGTTGGTTATCCGTGCGTTTTGCGAACCGAATCAAGATGCCATTTTGTTCTGCCCGCCTACGTATGGCATGTACGCCGTGAGTGCTGAAACGGCAGGTGTAGCCTGTAAAAACCGCGCCATTAACGGCAGATTTCCAACTGAATCTTGCCGAAATTAAACAGCAACTGGAGGGCGTGAAAGTCGTCTTTGTGTGTAGCCCAAACAACCCGACAGGCAATTTGGCTAAACGGTCGGACTTGCTCGAGCTTTTGCAACTCACTGCCGGCAAAAGCTATTGTGGTGGTGGATGAAGCCTACATCGAATTTTGCCCTAAAGCGACACTCGCAAAGAGCTGAAAAATTACCCGCACTTAGCCATTATCCGCACCCTTTCCAAAGCCTTTGCCTTGGCTGGATTGCGTTGCGGTTTTGTGTTAGCTAATGCAGAGTTAATTCAAAGTCTCAACAAAGTGATCGCCCCTTATCCCATCCCCTGTGCCAAGCGCCGACATCGCGGAACAAGCCTTGCAGGCGGAGAATATCGTCCTTGTGCAAGCCCACGCACAGGGAGATTTTAGCCAATCGTCAGTGGCTTGCCGAGGCTCTTTCCGCCTTGCCGCAAGTAAAAACGTGTATGACAGTGAAGCCAATTATTTTGCTCATAAAAATGCCAAGATGGCGAGCGCGTTTTCAAGGCGTTGGGGGAGCAAGGCATTATCCTGCGTGATCAAAACAAAGCGTTAAATTTGCAAAATTGCATTCGGATTACTGTGGGGACGAAGGAAGAATGCGAGAGCGTAGTGGAGGCTATTGGGCAAAATCTAACGCTCCACGCCTAGGGTAACAAGTTACCCTAGGTTAGTTATAGCCGTACTCCTTTGGAGTACAAACCAGCTTGCCCCAAAGGGGCAGAATGATACGTAACCTAGGGTAGCTCGGCTACCCCTAGGCGACAGAGGAAGAATATATGCAACCACCCTTTTTCATCGACCGAGACGGCACGCTGATTGACGAGACCGAAAACCGATTTTTCAGATCGACAGCCTGGAAAAACTGAAATTTGAGCCGAACGTGATTCCTGCGTTGCTCAAGCTCAAAGGTAAAATACCGATTTGTGATGGTGTCCAATCAAGACGGGCTGGGCACGGACTCTTTCCCACAAGAAGATTTCGACAAAGCCGCATAACGCCATGATGGCGCTGTTTAAATCACAAGGCATTGAGTTTGACGACGTACTGATTTTGCCCGCACAAACCGGAAGATAACTGCGCCTGCCGCAAACCGAAAACCAAGTTGCTGAAAAAAATACATTCAAAAACATGTTCGATCCTGACCGCTCTTTTTGTGATTGGCGACCGTGCTACCGACGTACAGTTGGCGGAAAAATCTCGGCATTCGCGCACTGCAATATCACCCTGAAAAATTAAACTGGGATCTGATCGCAGAAAAACTGCTCGGCGAACCCGTCAGTAACATAGGCAACCGCCCACCACGCTATGCGAAGTCGCCCGCAAAACCAAAGAAACGGACATCAAGGTTCAAGTATGGCTGGATGAAACTGGCGTGAACCAAATCAGCACGGGCGTGGGCTTTTGACCACATGCTCGACCAAATCGCCACCCACGGCGGTTTCCGCATGAACGTCAGCTGTAAAGGTGATTTACGCATTGATGAACACCACACCGTGGAAGACACCGCTCTCGCCCTTGGCACCGCCTTAAAACAAGCCATCGGCGACAAACGCGGCATCGCCCGCTTCGGCTTTGTGTTACCGATGGACGAATGCAAAGCGGAATGCGCCTTGGATTTATCCGGTCGCCCGTGGATCAAATTCAACGCCAAATTTAAACGGGACAAAGTAGGCGATTTCAGCACCGAACTCACCGAACACTTCTTCCAATCTCTTGCGTTCTCACTGCTTGCTACGCTGCACCTCAAAGTCACCGGCGACAACGACCACCACAAAATTGAAAGTTTGTTTAAGGTGTTTGGACGGACGTTGAGACAGGCGGTGAGAATTGAGGAGGAGTTGCCGAGTAGTAAGGGGCGTGTTATGATTTCTAACCGTCCCCTGCCCGCTTGCGGGCGAGGGGAGAAAAATCCGAAGAATTTTTCGAAGGGAGAGGGAAAGTGCGGTTGGTTTTTCGCTACTTGTATCTTGAGGTATAAAAATGGAAAAAGAATTCGTGGTGCTATTGAGAAAAACTTAAAAATAAAAAGACAGTATTGTAGTGCTAAAGAGTTATTAAATATTGAATGTAGCAAGAAGGTTATTAGGGCTCATACTATATCTAAAGTAGTTCTTTAACAACAATTATGGATAAAAATAAAGAAGTTATGGGAACAAATCTATCTTTTAGTGCGTTAATATAGTGGTGTTTTTAGTCTTAGGAAAAATCGGAATAAATGACGCATCAACATTTACAGGGTTTTTGTGCAGAACATGATAAATTATTATTTTCTAGGATTGAAGATGAAGATATTATTCCTGATTTAGAACAAATATTTCTGCTTTCATATCGAGGGTCTTTGTAGAGATTTACGCTAAAGGGAATCATACCGGTCTAAAGCAATATGTTTTAAATAATTCAAAGCATTATTAAACCACCAATTGAAGAATATGATTTTTGGGATCAAAGTATTTCAAAATATGAGAGGTATGCAAGTTTTAGTTTGATGAATTAATTGATACTCAGAAATTAATGCATCTGATATGGAAGCGAAAGATTTTAGTAAGATGGAGGTATTTATAATTGAGCTTTCATCATGCTCTCAGATTTTATCTAGTGGTTCATTTATACCGAATATTTCATTTTCTAATAAAAACTTTTTGAATTAAGTGATTTATCAGTGAAAATTTATTATATGTTCTTTAATGCCATAAATTGTGGTGATAAAGGTTATGTTATATTTTCATGGATTAAAAATGATAAAAATAAATTTTATTATGATTTTTATTAAAATCTTTTTAGATATAAGGACAAATAGAAAAAGAAGATGCGTTGGTTAGGTTTGTATTTTTCATTCTTTGAAAATACATATTTTTCTCTATATGGTGGAATTCTTTAACTGAAAAGCAAAGGAAGAAATAAACCAGAAAAAGACAAGAAAACTATGCTCATAATTTAGCGTCAGTAAGAGCTAAAAACTATAATGCATTCAGAATATCAAAGTATGGTTATTTCAAAGTAGAGGATACCCAATGATCACCATCATCGACACCGGCTGTGCGAACCTCTCTTCCGTCAAATTCGCCTTTGAACGCTTGGGTTATCGCGCCGAAATTACGCGGGATATTCATAAAATCAGAGTCTGCCGATAAATTGCTGTTGCCCGGTGTGGGTACGGCGATGGCGGCGATGCGGAATTTGCAGGAGCGCAAGCTAATTGATTGCATCCGCAATGCTACCCAACCGATGCTCGGTATTTGCTTGGGTATGCAGCTGATGACCAGGGTATTTCCACCGAAGGCAATGTAGCGACGCTCGGTTTAATGAACGGGCAGACGGATCTCATCCCCTGACAGTGGTTTGCCGTTGCCTCACATGGGTTGGAACAAGGTGCGTTACACGCCAGATCATCCGCTGTTTGCAGGCATTGAACAAGACAGCCATTTTTACTTCGTACACAGCTACGCGGTACAACCCAACGAAAAACACCATTGCGACAAGCTGTTACGGCGTGGACTTCTCCGCCGCTATCGCGAATAAAAATTTCTACGGTGTACAGTTTCATCCGGAACGCTCAGGCAAAAATGGGGCGATGTTGTTGAGGAATTTTTGTGGAGAAGGTGAAATAATCCGTTCCCAAAGGGGAACGATAATGCTAACCGTGGGTAATTTATTACCCTCGGATTAAAAAAATGCGATCTAGCTCGAAAAAAATAAAATAACGTTGTTGCGATTTCTTTCTGCCTAGGGTAACAAATTACCCTAGGTTAAGCATAAACCTACCCCGTTGGGGTAGAAATTAGGAAAGAAAAATAGGCTATACGCGTTTTGTTATATCATATTATTTTTTCGGACAAAGCATGGTGTGCCCAGCATTAATGAGCAATACGAGAAAAGAACTATATCGTTGTATTTGGAAATTTACGCAAGCTCATCATTGCATTTTATATCGTGTAAATGGAATGCCTGATCATATTCATTTATTTGTGGATATTCATCAAACATTGCCGATTTCTGAATTTGTTCGTAAATTAAAAAAATCACTACGCACCAATTTTTAGAAAGTCATCCGATTTATTTCGGATTTTTACGGAATGGTCCGTTGGTTATTGTGCATTAAGTTATAGTGACCGAGATAAAGCAAAAATTATTAATTACATTAAAAAAATCAGAAACAACATCATCAATCGCAAAAATTTTTATAGATGAAATTAAAACACTCTTTCTTGAAGAAGAAATAAAGTTTGATGAAACTTATTTTTGAAAAACATTTATAACTACCCCAGCGGGGGTAGGTTTATGCTTAACCTAGGGTGGCTTTGCTACCCTAGGCATACCCCTGGAGGATAGTCATCATGAAAAACGCCATTATCATCCCTGCCCTCGATCTTATCGACGGGCACGTTGTCCGCCTGCATCAGGGCGATTATGCGCAGCAGACCACTTACAGCGACAATCCTATTGAGCAGTTCGCAAGCTATATTCAACAAGGCGCGCAGCAGTTGCATTTGGTGGATTTAACCGGCGCGAAAGATCCGTTGAAAAGACAGACCGCACTTATCGGCAAAATTATCGCCGCCACACAAAGTAAGATTCAGGTGGGCGGTGGGATTCGTACCGAACTGGATGTTGCCGATTTGCTTTGCGGTGGGCGCGAACCGTGTGGTGATTGGTTCTACTGCGGTGACACAACCCGATATGGTGCAAAGGCTGGTTTACCAAATATGGTGCGGAGAAATTCGTGTTGGCGCTAGACGTGCGCATTGAAAACGGGCAGAAACTGGTGGCGATTAAAGGTTGGCAGGGAAACCAGCGCGCTGACTCTCGAAAAACGTCGTGGAAAACTACCGTACTTTTGGCTTGCAACATGTGCTTTGCACCGACATTTTCCCGCGACGGCACGCTGGCAGCGTTCTAACGTGCAGCTTTTATCGTGAAGTGTGCGCTAAGTTCCCGGATGTGCAGTTCCAGTCTTCCGGCGGCATCGGTTCATTGGCGGATATCGAAGCTCTCAAAGGCACAGGCGTGGCGGGTGTGATTGTGGGGCGCGCGTTGCTGGAAGGCAAATTTAATGTAGCGGAGGCAATCGAATGTTGGCAAAAACGGATAATTCCTTGCTTGGACGTGCGCGACGGGCGGGTAGTGAAAGGTGTGCAGTTTCGCAATCATGAAATCATCGGCGACATTGTGCCACTGGCGCAACGTTATGCGCAGGAAGGCGCGGATGAGCTGGTGTTCTATGACATTACCGCTCTTCGGACGGTCGCACCGTGGACAAAAAGCTGGGTGGAGCGCGTAGCTCAAGTCATCGACATTCCGTTCTGCGCTAGCGGGCGGCATTAAAACCATCGCGGATGCGGAACAGATTTTTGCTTTCGGCGCGGATAAAAATTTCCATTAATTCTCCCGCCCTTGCTGACCCTGATTTGATTTCCTGCTTGGCGGAACGTTTTTGGCGTGCAGGCCATCGTGGTGGGCATTGACAGCTGGTTCGAGCAGGAAACAGGCAAATGGGTGAACCAATATACCGGGGACGAAAAACGCACCCGCCAAAACTAATTGGCAGTTGTTAGATTGGGTAGCTGAAGTGCAACAACGTGGCGCGGGTGAAATTATGTTGAACATGATGAACCAAGACGGCGTACGCAACGGCTATGATTTAGCGCAACTTAAACTGGTGCGCCAAGCTTTGCCATGTCCGCTTATTGCCTCCGGCGGCGCGGGCGAAATGGCGCATTTCCGCGATGCTTTTATCTGACGCCAATGTGGACGGCGCTTTAGCCGCGAGCGTGTTCCATAAGCAGATCATTAATATCGGCGAATTGAAGGATTATTTGGCACAGGGAAGGCGTAGAAGTACGACGGTAAAACAAGAAAGTGCGGTCGTTTTTGGGCGTGTTTTTGGTGTTATGTAGCAAAGGTGAACGATGGCGCGCGTTTCCTAACCACAGCTGTTCGAAACCTGAGAAAAAGGTAAAAATCACCTTATTAACAGAGAGTGAGGTGAGCGATGAAACTCAGAGAAATCTTAAGCTATATTCCGAAAGAACAGTTAAGAATGTTTGCATTGGAATATCAAGTTGACCGTCAAGTGAAAAATTAAGCGGTGAAGTCATGTTTTATTTACTGCTATTTTCAGCATTAAATGTACGACATAACAGCTTAAGAACATTAGAGCAATTTTACAGTTCCCCAACCTTTACCGGATTGTTTGATAAACCGATAAAGCATGCAAAATATAATTCGATTAGCGACCGGTTAAGAACCATTAATGCGGATTATTTTAAAGCAATTTTCGAGTCGGTATTAAGTCGATATAGTGATAGTTATTTAAAAACCGAAAGATAACATTATCGCTTTTTGATTCCCACAATCGTGACGCTGTCAAAGTAAGTTATTAAAAACAGGGAATGAAAGTAGGGAGCTATCAGGGTGTAAACGGAATCAAGTTCAGTGTGGCGTTTTTCCAGCGTACCGGTAAACTCAAAACTGTTTACGCAACGGGTTTATTCCTCGGAAGATGTTGCGCTCAAAGAGCTAATTGTGGAATGTCCGTTGAGCCGGGATAATATCTTATTGTTTGATATGGGAATTCAGTCAAGAAATACGTTTGATGAATTTACCGATAAACATTTTACCTTTGTGACCCGGATTCGTGAGATAGCGCGTTATCGGGTCATGGTGAAAATCCGATAGAAATCCAGGGAGACGGCAAGTATGGTTATACAATCGGATTATAATGTCAGATTATTTAATAAGGAAAATAAAGAAACCCGGCATATTTTTTTCGATTAATTATCGCGAGATTAAAAAGAGAAGGATGAAGAGATTTATTTTTCTGACAAATCATGTAGAATTATTCGGCAAACGGAGGTGGCTGAGTTATATAAGAGACGTTGGGAAATCGAAGTTTTTCAAATTTATTAAGCAACATTTAGACTTTAGCCATTTACTTTCACGTAATGAAAACGGCATGAAAGTGGAGATGTATATGACGTTAATTACAGCGATTTTATTAATTGTTTATAAGAAGAGAACGGTTTATCCGGTTATAAGATGGCGAAGTTAAAATTAGCCATTGAAATTGAAAAGCCTTTTTAATTAAAGAGATAGTTTTAATTTGTGGCGGAGACCCAAGCGGTGTTGACCTTCTTTGGGTTCCAAGTTAAGGTTTTCGAACAGCTGTGGTTTCCTAACGCGTGCCGAAAATAAATAATAAAAAGTAAGTTACAAGCACCCGTTGGGAAACAGGCGCTATCCGTAGTCGAGATATTTTTAAGAATAACTAAGGTAACTCAATGATATTAGAACAATTAATAAGAAGTGAGACGTTCTTTTTAATATTAATTTTTATTGGTATTGCTGTTTTTATTAACCATTCTAAAAAGAATTATTAAGGAAGCAAAGAAGAAGGACAAAGAAAACATATCGTTATGTTGAACCATCAATAGCAGATAGGCATGTAACAATAAATTCAAATACTTTTTCCAGCCCAAATCTGAGGGGTTGTTGCTAACGCCGAATTTCGTCGTAAGTTACTCTTGAATAAAAAGTGAATATCGCTTGTTTACTCGATTGATTTCCTTATTAGAAATCTCATCAGGAATAGAAATATCGTTTATTTTCTGCAAGTGGCTATGGGCGAATTTATTCAAAGTGAAAATTCAGAGGCATTTCGTTTGGTTAATAACAAACGTGTCGATTTTTAATTACGGATAAATTTGGTAATCCGGTCGTTGTGATTGAATATCAAGGTGGCGGACATTATCAAAATAATGCTATTGAACGTGACGCTATTAAAAAGAAGCCTGTCGAAAAGCTGGAATTGAATATATTGAATTTCCACAAAAAAATATGACGAATTACATTTTGAACGAATATCACATGTTTTTAAATTTAGAATTTAATAGAAAGAGGAAAAATAATGTTAGAAATCAACTGGCAAAAATCAACAACCTCCTCCCCGTTATTGTGCAACACGCGACGACGTGCGAAGTGCTGATGCTCGGGTATATAGAATCCGGAGGCGTTGGAGAAAAACTTTGGTGGAGAAGAAAGTGACGTTCTTTTCCCGTACGAAAAACCGCCTATGGACGAAAGGGAAACCTCGGGCAATTTCTTACATGTGATGGATATGAGTTTAGATTGTGATCAGGATGCGTTGTTGATTTTGGCGGGATCCTGTGAGGGCCAACTGCCACACGGGCACGGAAAGCTGTTTTAGCCAGTTGCAAAAATGAGCCGAACTGGATCTTCTTCAGTAAAATTGGAAAAACTGCTGAACGCGCGTAAAGGGCGGATCCGGAAACCTCTTACACGGCGCAATTATATGCGCGGTACGGAAAACGCATTGCGCAGAAAGTGGGCGAGAAGGCGTGGAGACGGCGTTGGCGGCGACTGTGAAAGATCGTCATGAAACCATTTGTGAAGCGGCGGTTGGCATATCACTTGACGGTGTTATTGCAAGATGCGGACTTAAGCTGGGCGGATGTGATTGGTAAATTGAAAGAGCGTCACGCAAAATAGTTTTTGTGGGCAACAAAAACCACCTTTTCGGTGGTTTTTATTTAGGGTTTAATAATAAGAATGTTCGCCGCGTTGGTGTTTTCCGTCACATCTTTTGCACCTTTTAATTCATCCGGGAAAGAGGCTGATTAATTGTTTTTTCCACCCCATCTTTCAGGTGACATCCACCATGGAGCAACCGTTGCAACCACCGCCGAATTGCAGAATCGCATAGCCGTCATCGGTAATTTCCAATAACGTGATTTTGCCGCCGTGACTTGCTAATTGCGGGTTGATTTGGGTTTGAATGACGTATTCCACGCGTTCGATTAACGGCGCGTCGTCTGCCACTTTGCGCATTTTGGCGTTTGGCGCTTTTAAGGTGAGTTGTGCGCCTAATTCTTCCGTAACATAGATCGATTTCTGCCTCTTCCAAGAACGGCAAACTGATTTCATCCACAAGGCGGAAAAATCCGGTAAATTTGATTTCCGTGTCGCTGGATTCTACGAAATTCGGCGGGCAGTAAGATACGCCACATTCGGCGCTCAGGGTGCAGGTTGACGACGAAAATACGAATATTGGTTCCTTCTTCTTGTTGCTCAAGGAGACGGCGAAAATGGGCTTTGTGCAGCCTCTGAAATAGATATTTGTTGCATGAAAGCTCCCCACAAACTTGATTGATTTTGTCGGGCATGATACGCTTATGCGTTTTTCTCACCTTTTGCTGTAATAAATTCGGTTTTCTTGCCTGTATTTTAGGTTCGTGCCAAGCCCCTACTTGAATGTGTTCCACTTGCATTTTGCGTAATAGCTGGCGATTTCGTTGAGGGTGGAACCGGTGGTGATCACATCGTCTACAAAAGCCACACATGACGATAAGCGCCGCTGTTTAGCTTTTTAGGGGTTAGTTGAAAGGCATTTTTCAGGTTTTTGACGCCGATCTTTTGCGCTTAAACCACGTTGGGTCGGCGTACGTTTGGTGCGGAGCACACATCGTTGGCATAGGAATGCGCTGACCATTTTGCCAGTTGGCGTGCCAATAAATCCGCCTGATTATAACCCCGTTGCCATTGACGAAAATGATGTAATGGCACCGGAATAATCACGTCCGGAATCATCAACCCGTGGGTTTCGGCGGGCATTCGCGAACGGCTAAATACAATAAACGTGCCAGCGTGCGGTCAAGCTAGAAATTGTTTCTGAAATTTAAAGCGATGAATCAGCGTGGAAAGCGGTTCGTTGTAACGCCCGATAATCACCATGCGATCCCATGCCGGTTCCTGCTGTAAACAGTTGCCAGCAGTGTAAGGCGTTTTCCATCAGTTCCGCACCGCAGCAACCGCAATAAGGAAAAGCGCCGAATGCTTCGGTTGCAACGGCTACATAAGCCATGCTTTGGCAAGTTTAAGGGGCGCGTGGCAATGCACGCAGTTGGATTGAAAAACGTTCACGAAAACGACCGCACTTTATGAAGAGACAACAGGGTACATCCTAAAGTGCGGTGCTTTTTCGGTGTTTTTAGCCCGATTTTAGGATCCGCCTCGCAAAAATGCTAAAATTAGACAACATTTCTGCCGGACATTGAATTTAAAGAGAAGAGAAAAGTATGACAATCCCGAATTATCGCGACCAAATCAAAGTGGTCTTTTTGATATTGATGACACGTTGTTTATGAAACAACGTGATTTTCCTACCCGGCAACGGTGCCCTGTGTTTATGCGTAAATTGAAGAAAACGGCATTATTCCTGCCATTGCCACAGGGCGTACCCGCTGTGCTTTCCGCATAAATTAAATCAGATGATTGAGCAGGAAGGCATTGATTTATTTGTGACCATGAACGGGCAGATGGCGAGTTATCGCGGGCAAGTCATTGATAAACATGTGATTCCAACGGAAAAATTCGTCGTTTGGTGGATTTTTGAACAACATCATATGCCTTATGCGTTTGTCGTCGGATCATACGGTGGCGGTTTCGGGCGGAATTCCGTGGTGCAGTTCGCGATGGATCCGATCTTGAAAAGATTACATCGTCGATAAAAGCCTTTTTGAGAAACGATATTGGGCAAGTGTTGCCGTTTTATCGCGCAGAGCGTGATGAATTTGTGCAAAATTCAGGCATATTGGATGGTTTGCGCGTGGTGCGTTGGCATGAAGACTCCGTGGATTTATTTCGATGCGGAAGGCTCAAAAGGCCCGTGGTATTCAAGCCGTGGTGAAAGCATTTGGGGCTGCAAATGGACAATGTGATGGCGTTCGGCGATCAGTTAAATGATTTGGAAATGTTAAGCACTGTTGGCGTAGGGGTGGCTATGGGCGACGGTCATGAAAAACTCAAAGCGATTGCCGATCATGTGGCGGAACCGCCGATCAAGACGGCATTTATCGGTTTTTACTCAAGGCCGGATTAATTCACGAATAACATGAATAACGCGCCGAGCGCGTTATTTTTATAATACTAATCAATGGCATAACCTTGCGGCGATAAACGGTTTCCGTCTAAATAGGCGTGATTGTCGAATTAACCTTAGCCTTCCTTCAACAAACCACTTAATGACCAACGGGTAAAACCGAATTTCTTGCTCTTTTTCACCCGATCTTCAATGTCTGTGATGTTATCTTCGGGGAAAAATCGGTACTTTGGCTTGTAGCACAATGGCGCCGCCATCCACTTTTTCATTCACAAAATGAATGGTCATGCCGTGTTCCGTCTCGCCTGCTTCTATGGCGCGTTGATAAGTATGCAACCCTGAGTATTTCGGCAATAGGGAAGGGTGAATGTTGAGAATTTTTCCCGCAAAGCGTTGGGTAAATTCTGCGCTAAGGATTTTCATGTAGCCCGCAAGCACGATTAAATCTGCGCCGAGATTGTCGATTTCATCTGCGATATGGCGATCCATGTCGAGGTTGTCGTCGTAGTCGCTACGCAAAAAGTGCGGTGAAAAATACCCGCACTTTTTGCCCGCTGCTAGCAAAGGCAGCAGATTGATTGCTGAATACGCCTACGATTTCGGCGTTGATATAACTCGATTTACAGGCATCAATCATCGCCTGTAAATTCATGCCGTGGCCGGAAATAAGAACAACGATCTTCTTCATTAACGAATAACAACTTGTTCTTTATCGTCTTGGGGTAAGATGTTGGATTTCACCAGTGTTAAAGCTTTCTCACCTGCTTGTTGTAGCAAGCCAAGGGCGGTTTCCACATCTGCTTTCGGTAATGCCACAATCATGCCTACGCCGCAGTTAAACGTGCGGTACATTTTCGTGGTCGAGTGATGTTGCCATGCTAGTTTACGAGCAATCGAAAGGCTGCCGGCCATTGCCAACTGTTTTTCATCAATGACTGCTTTTACGCTGTTTGGCAATACGCGCGGGATATTTTTCCCAGAAACCGCCGCCGGTTAAGTGGGCGATAGCGTGAACATCAACGTGTTTGATCAGTTGTAAAAATCGATTTCACATAAATCTTCGTTGGCGCCAGCAAAGTGATCCGCTAAAGAACGACCGTCTAGTTGTTCCTCGGCAGGGATTTACGCCGGCAACATCAATGACTTTACGAATTAACGAATAACCGTTGGAATGCGGCCCGCTGGACCCTAGGGCGATTAACGCATCGCCGACTTTGACTTAGCTGCCGTCAATGATTTCGGATTTTTCCACCACGCCTACGCAGAAACCGGCCGGGTCGTAATCGCCTTGGTGATACATACCCGGCATTTCAGCCGTTTCACACCGCCAACCAAGGCACAGCCTGATTGTTCCTGGCCGTTGGCAATGCCTTTAATCACGCTGGCGGCGACATCCACGTCTAATTTACCGGTGGCGTAATAATCCAGGAAGAACAACGGTTCGGCACCTTGCACCACCAAGTCATTTACGCACATGGCGACAAGATCAATACCAATGCTGTCGTGACGATTTAAATCAATGGCTAAACGTAATTTTGTGCCGACGCCGTCGGTGCCGGACACTAAAATCGGCTCTTTATATTTAGCCGGAATTGCACATAAGGCACAAATCCGCCTAAGCCGCCGATGACTTCAGGGCGGGTAGTCCGTTTGACTTCAGGTTTGATACGTTCGACTAACTCGTTACCGGCATTGATATCCACACCGGCGTCTTTGTAACTTAAGGATGGTGTACTCACGATGGTTTCCCGTTGATTTATGAAAATAAAAATGAATTAGGGCGCCATTGTACACGCTTACGCAATCGTTTGCGAGGTGCTAAAGGATTTTTTTCTCCAAAGGCGTGCTTTCAATTAGCTATTAGATGGAAATTGTGACAAAATGAAACACATAGGAACAGTTCGGAATAAAAAAGGAGTCTGCTATGAAAAACGATCGCTATTTTAACCGCACTTTTTACTGGCTGCCTGCACCTCCTCCCCTTCAACTAAACCTGCGTCTGCGCAAACTCATGCAAAAAGCGCCGGAAGAAGTCTCCATCACGCCGCCGAAGAAAACCAAAGCGGGTTTCTTACAACTTATGCCCCGGCATTTTTATTATGTTGACGTGGATTCCATTTGGGTTGATGACAAAGATAAACGTCTTGTGCATTTTGATGTGGTGATTAATTTAGATAAAGGGCTGTATGTGTTTAAAGAACACCCGGAACTTTACGCGAAATCTATTCGCCAATATAAAACCTTAAATTGCGAGAGATTTTGCGTTTACTCACGCGCGGAGCGATTTCTATACGGATTTCTGGGGCGATGGCATTCGCACCACGTCAAAACGCCAAGCTCAGCACACCATTACGCTACAACCGCAATCTTCGTTGTATATCCTTGGTCAAGTGATATGCGCCAACGTGTATCATCAGGAAGTAGGAAAAGAAAAAGTGCGGTGAATTTTTGACCGCACTTTCTGTCATCGAGATAATAAAAAGCCATTTAGCATTCACTAAATGGCTTTTGTTTTTATGTTTTATTGTTTTGCCACGATTTTGCCGTCAACGTAATCACACTAATCGGTTTTTCCGGTAACAAACTGCCGGAAAAGGATTTGTTGCGCTAACGGGTTCTCAATTTCTTGCTGAATCGCACGTTTTAACGGACGCGCGCCGTAAATCGGGTCATAGCCGATTTCGCTAATGAAAATTGAGGGTGGCGTCAGTAAAGTGCAACACATAGCCTCGGCTTTCCATGCGGTTGATTAAGCGTTTTAACTGAATTTCCGCAATGGCGCGAATGTTGTCTTTATTCAACGGATGGAACACCACGGTTTCGTCAATTCGGTTAATAAATTCCGGACGGAAATGTTGGCTCACCACAGACATCACTAACGCTTTCATGTCGTCGTAGCTTTCTTCTTGGTTGCCTTGAATCAAATCGGAACCTAAGTTAGACGTCATGATCACCACCGTATTGCGGAAATCCACGGTTCTGCCTTGTCCGTCGGTTAAACGGCCGTCATCCAACACTTGCAACAAGATGTTGAATACATCGTGGTGCGCTTTTCCACTTCGTCGAGCAAAATCACGGAATACGGGCGACGACGCACAGCCTCGGTTAAATAACCGCCTTCTTCATAGCCCACATAGCCCGGAGGTGCACCGACCAAGCGGGACACGCTGTGTTTTTCCATGAATTCGGACATGTCGATACGCACCATGGCATCTTCGCTGTCGAACAAGAATTTCGCCAAGGTTTTGCACAATTCGGTTTTTACCCACCCGGTCGGCCCTAAGAACAAGAAGGAGCCAATCGGGCGATTCGGATCGGAAAGACCGGCACGGCTACGACGAATAGCATTCGCCACGGCATCCACGGCTTCGTTTTGTCCGATAACGCGTTTGTGCAATTCCTCTTCCATACGCAAGAGTTTTTTTCTTTTTCACCTTCCATCATTTTGGCGACCGGAATGCCGGTGGCACGGGAAAAGCACTTCGGCAATTTCCTCATCGGTTACGCGGTAGCGTAACAAAGGTCATTTCTTTGCCTTCGCTCGTTTCTGCTTGCGCTAATTGTTTTCCAGCGATGGAATTACACCGTATTGCAATTCGGACATTTTATTTAAATCGCCTGCACGACGGGCTTGTTCCATTTGGGTGCGCGCGTTTTCCAATTCTTCTTTGATATGTTGCGTGCCGGAAAGGGCGGCTTTTTCAGTTTCCACACTTCTTCCAGTTCGGCATATTCACGTTCTTTTTTTCCGCCAATTCTTTTTCTAACATCTCCAAAGCGTTTGCGGCTGGCATCGTCATCTTCTTTCTTCAATGCCTGCTGTTCTAACTTCAGTTGGATAATGCGTCGTTCAAAGCGATCCAATGGCAACGGTTTGGAATCGATTTCCATCCGAATGCTGGATGCCGCTTCATCGATCAAGTCGATGGCTTTATCCGGCAACTGACGATCGGAAATATAACGATTCGACAGGGTTGCTGCTGCGACAATCGCAGGGTCGGTAATTTCAACGTGGTGGTGCAATTCATAACGTTCCTGTAAGCCACGCAAAATAGCAATGGTATCTTCCACGCTTGGTTCGCCCACAAACACTTTTTGGAAACGACGTTCAAGTGCCGCATCTTTTTCAATGTATTGGCGATATTCGTTTAACGTGGTGGCGCCCACTAAATGCAATTCACCGCGTGCTAAACTTGGTTTTAACAGGTTGCCCGCATCCATCGCGCCATCGGTTTTTACCCGCGCCCACCATGGTGTGAATTTCATCAATAAATAAAATGACACGGCCTTCTTCCTGCGCCAATTCTTTTAATACGGCTTTCAGGCGTTCTTCAAATTCACCGCGATATTTTGCCCCGGCGATTAATGCGCCCATATCAAGTGAAAGTACGCGTTTATTTTTTCAGACCTTCCGGCACTTCGCCGTTCACAATACGCTGCGCCAACCCTTCCACAATGGCGGTTTTACCCACGCCCGGTTCACCGATAAGCACCGGGTTGTTTTTTGGTGCGGCGTTGTAACACTGAGATGGTGCGGCGGATTTCTTCATCACGTCCCAATCACAGGATCCAATTTGCCACTTTCCGCACGAGCAGTTAAGTCGATAGTATATTTTTCTAAAGGCTTGGCGGCTTTTCTTCCGCGTTTTTGGTCATTCACGTTTTGTCCTCCACGAATATGATCGATGGCTTGTAAAATTTGTTCTTTTTCGCACCGCACTTTTTCAATATTTCGCTGACGGCGCCTTTTTTCTTCTAAGGCGGCAAGTAAAAAGAGTTCGGAGGAATAAATTTATCCTGCCGTTGTTGCGCCAATTTGTCGCATAAATTCAAGATGTTAAGCAACTGACGGGAAAGTTGTACATCACCGCCATTGCCGGACACTTGCGGAAGTTTGGCAGAGTTCGTTGTTGAGTTCGTTGCGCAACACGGCAACGTTCACGCCGCTTGCGGTTAGAAATCGGCGCCACTGAGCCGTCTTGTTGATTTAACAACGCGTTCAATAAATGCACCGGTTCAATAAATTGATTATCTTTTGCCAATCGCCAAAGATTGCGCTTCAGCAATGAGCCTGTTGGAATTTGGTCGTAAATTTTTCAATATTCATAGTATTTCCTTTTTGCTCCATTGATGTTCTGTTGAACATTTTGTTCACCAGATTTAAATAAGATCGTTTTTGAGTGATTTCAAGAGAAGAAAAAGATAAATTTTTAATTTTTCTATTAATGTTTTCTTTTTGATAGGTTTTGCTTTTACTGAACTTTTTGACGCATAATTTTTTCTAATCACAAAATTTGCCGTTAAAGTGCGGTCGTTTTTAAATTTATCAAAGGAAAAACAAATGAAACTATTAAAAATCTCTGCTTGCATTGGCCACTGCTATGACTGTATCCACTACCGTATTGGCGGAAGAAAGTGTGTTATCAGATGTGAAAAATAATGCCAAAACTGCGTGGCAAACAGTAGAGACAGAAGCTAAGGAAGTTGGCGGTCAAGTGAAAAAGGGCGCCATTAAAGTGAAAGATGGGGCAGTGGAAGTCAAAGATAAAGTGGCCGATAAAATGAAATCGGCAAAAGAGGCGACAAAAAGAGACCTTTACGGAGGCCAAAGATGCCACGAAAGAAAAATTCACTGACGCTAAAGATGCCACCAAAGAGAAATTTTCTGAAGGCAAGAAAGCGGTAAAACGCCAATTTAAAAATGAACAGCCCGCGCAAGTCGAGACAAATCGACCGTAAAGAGGGCCAAATCAAGTGCAACCCGTAGCAAAAGTGAGATATTAACAGTGCCGATGCGGAAACGTTGCAAAGCCTGTCCGGCATTGGTGAGGTAAAAAGCCAAAGCGATTATTGAATATCGTGAGAAAAACGGCAAAAATCAAAAACTTGGAAGAGTTATCAGGGTACCGGGTGTAAGCGATTCCACTTTAGAAAAATTAAACCGCATGTTCGATTTAATTAAGATTACCAAGAAAAACAAAGGGCTGTGTGAACAGCCCTTTTGTTTTACTGATCTCTGTAAGAACAAAAAGTGCGGTGGAAATTTGTCGTTAAATTTACCCCCACCACTTTTTGGTAGAACGCTGGATTCCATCAGGAAAAGAATGGCGATAATTAAGAGGCCGACGATCAAGGTAAGTACCAGCATGAGATTGCCGCCGGCTACGCGATAGGGCAGATCTTTGTATTGTTGTCTGGTTCTCCATGCCAAGCCGATAGGTAAAAAATGAGGCAGTAGAAGGCACACAATAAACCGGCGTAGCCCTAGGCGCAGCGATAAAACCATTCAGGTAGAACAACGCGAAGATTAGCGGCGGAATAAAGGTGGTGGCGGTGAGGCTAAGACGATTAGCCGGGATTTTTTTGTCCGTTTGAATAAGTCATTTAAGCCTTCAAACAAGCCAAGCGCTACGCCTAAAAAGGATGTGATTAAGGCTAGCGAATAAAACACTGGAAGAATGCTACTTAACATATCACTGCCGGTTAACGTTTTTTGGTGGCGTTAATTAAGCCGGTGATGCTTGGGTTTTCTTTTAAAATGGCACAAATTCATTTTTGACTGAAAGATGCCGTGAGTGGCTAGTGCCACAATAGGTAAGCCCGCAAAGCGGAATGGCGGTACCGATAATAATCGCCATTCTGAAGCGTTTAACATCGCCATCAAGTAATTATTAATGCTGCCCATGACCACGTGGAAACCGTAGAGGTGAAAAACACCGGACCGGCAGACAAAAATTAAGGCGTAGTCTAAAGGCATTTCCATGAGATTTGCAGGTGCAATTTTCCGGCAACATCATGGCGAGCACTAAAATGAACACCAAAAATTTTTGCCTGAAAACAGTAAGCGCGTATATGCCGTCCACGCCATTTGGTGCCGATAACCACAAAAGGCGCCTAAAAGAATGGTAAAAATCAAAATAGAGGCTTTTAAATTGGCATCGCCTTCACTCGAAAAGTTTTTCGGTAAAGCACTGGCTAAGACTTCACCACCACCGGTCATGTAGGCCGCAGATAAGGCATAAAGCAAGATAAATAAAGACACTGTTGAAATGATGCGCCCCGGAATGCCGAAGTATTTTTCTGTTAAGGTGGCTACGCCGTCATCTTTGCGTTTGGCGGTTTGGTACACTTCAGCAAAAAGTAGTCCGCTGTGAGCAAAGAAGTAACCAAAGTCCCGATTAATAATGCGGCGGTGAAACCAAAAACCGATCCGGCCGAAGTGAGCGGCATCGCCAACATCCCGGCACCAATGGCGGTTCCGGCAATGATTAAGGCGCTACCTAGTGTTTTATTTTTAATAACATAAGCTAATTCCAAAAAGTGAAGGCGCATTATCGCATAAAATCACCTGAGATTAAAGGGTTTTATACGAAAGTGCGGTTGAATTTTTCAGGTGTTTTTGAGCGTTTATAACGCTCTGTCATCCACGCCGATATAAAGATAACGACCGGCTTCGTCGCATAGACTGCGAAAACCGACGTTGATAATTTGATAATGATGTTTTGGCTCCCGCGTAATCAAAATTCTCATGGTGGTGGCCATGATAAATTTGTTACGCCCATTTTTCCGCCAGTTGATTAATCACCGCGAAAGCCCGTTGGATGTGGTTTTGGCGCTTCGTGGCAAATTAAAATATCCGCTTGTTGAGTTTCCAACGCTTCAATATCCGATGGGAAAAATCGAGGTGCGATGCCGTAACGGCACACCACCCCGCCAAATTCTTTCCTGAGAACAATATTGGCAATAATGAATGGGATCAAAAACATCGGTTTGTTCGGTGGCATCCAAATTTGTCCGCGAAAGACGCCACCTAAACCGGCAATTCGTTTACCCTTGAATGTTCTGCACCCGCCCATGCAAGTTGCGATGCTTTCCATTCCGTCCCCATAAGGATTCAAACGCTGCCGTCGTTTTTACTGTCGTGATTGCCGTGAATAAACCATAAATCTGCGAGCTGAGCGAGCTTTTCCAAAGCTCCAGGTGTGGTGAGTTGCAAATCACCAAGTATCACCAAGGCTATATCCTTGTGGGCTTGCAAAAATGGGTAAAGGTGGTCAAAAACTGCCATGGGGATCGCCCGCAAATAAAAATCATAGTTCCTCTATTTTATTTAGAAAATAGACTGTGGATGGTCGCTGTTTTGAATTCCGGTAAATCTTCTTCGTTTAGAATTTTTTCAACGATCGCTTTTACTTGGTTATAACGCTCCAAATAACTCGGTGATTCAATTTCAATGTAAGGCACATTGTATTTATCGAGCAATTTTTCAATAGTTGTTGGAAACGTTGGCGTTGTTTTTGGCTCCCAAGCTACGCAAACCGTCATCTACCCATTGCGTATTGTTGTTGAGCAAAATGGTGACATCGAAAGGATATTCTTTAATCATGGAATCCAAAAACGGATGGGCTTTGCCTTCATATTGAATACAGAAGGCTTGCGTGGTGATGAAATCCGTATCGATAATGGCGACTTTGTGAGCATGACGCACAGCATAGTCAATGTAACGTTGATGCCCCTAATGCCATTTGCGGATAATCGGAATATTGCATTGCTTGCTCGTTGCCACCCAGTTGTTCAAACACGAATTCACGGCCGTATTCCCATGCGGATGTGGTATTAAATACGAGTGGCTAATTTGTTAACCAACACGCTTTTCCCGCTGCTTTCGCCACCTAAAATCGCAATGGTTTTTGGCGAAGAACGGACGCACTTCTTTTCGGGATAAATTTCCAATAATGGAAAAAGGGTGATTACGAATTTTAGTCGTGGAGACATTAAAGAATTCCCGTTTAGGATCCACTAAAAGAGACTTCCAGATTTAAATATTTTTCGTAAGGCGCTTTATCTTGCACTTCACTGCTGAAGACCACGCTTGGTGTAAAAGCCTTTTTTTCTTTGAATAATTCTTTTACCCGACTTGCCCATTCCGGCCAACCGTTAGGGGTAGCTGGTGATGCCATCTTCTACCAAATGATGAATAAAAATATGATCTTTTTGATATTTGAAAATTTGTTGCATCCAGCGTAAGCGATCTTGCACCGTTGGCATCCGTTTCATTTTGCTATCATAAAACAGTTTCAAATCCCGCTCCGTGTCGCTACACACAATAACGTGCACTTCATCCACTTTACTGAAGGCTTCGTAAATCATATTAATGTGACCGGTGTGGACAGGGTAAAAATTTTGCCGAAAATAACACCAATGTTATTCGGTTCGTGAATTTGCTAGCACGCGATGTAGCGCAGTTAATTTTTGTGGCGCTAGGGATTCTTAATTTTTCCCGCTCACCAACTGATTAAAATAAGCACGGGTAATATTGGCCTGTTGGCAAATATCATTCACTTTTAAGATTAAGCTTCTTACGTTTTTCTTGTAAGTATTGGAAAGTTGACATACTTATTCCTCATTTTAGGTGGGATTTGAAACTAAAAAGTGCGGTCACACGGCGTTTCTTCTTTGCCGAGACAAATTTTTATTGTGTTTTTCGCCAAGCAGTTCCTCAACACGCTTTTTCCAACGCCGTCAATTTCTCGCGCGTACGCATTAACACTTGGGTTGCACGTCAAATTCTTCTCGGGTCACAATATCTAATTTTTGACAATTGCGCCTGTAAAACTTGTTTTGCTTTCGCTTCAGCATCTTGGCTTTCAAGTCTTTAATCCCCTTTAGGTAAAGTGTCTTGAATTTGTTGTATGATCATGCTCTATTTTTCGGATTTAGCATAGATGCCTCACTTTGATTTCAATTAATCCTATTTCCCTCACCCAATAACGAAAAGGGCGGTTGTATGGTTTCGCTATAGCAGCAAGGTATGATCCATAAACCGACAGAAACTTCGGAATATCACGGGTTGTGGCTGGATCGTCCGCCAACATCAAAAGTACATCACCCTCTTGCAGATGTCAGATGCGCGCTACGAATCAACATCACCGGTTCTAGGACAACTAAACCGATGGTATCAAGTGTTTGTATGATTTTTATATTATCCATTTTTGTTATTTTGTTACGAAAAATTACGGTTTATAATACAATAGAGTGTGATACAAAATCAGCAAAAATTCGGAAAAATGGCTACACAATATGATTTTCTAGACCATAAAAGTGCGGTCATACAGCGTTTTTGAATATTGTTTTTGTTGTTTTCTCCAATGAGGATAACATTAACAAAGAATGAATAGAGAGATTATTTAGTGCATATTTTATCCATTTTACGCATTGTCGGCATTTTTAGTGATGTGCTTTTCATGCACCATGTTGTGCCGGCATTTGTGGCGTTGCTTTACGGTGATGGCGGCGGTAAAGCCTTTATCCAGTCCTTTGTTATGAGCATCATCGCCGGTGCGATTTTATGGTGGGCATGTCATCATCACAAAGAAGAGTTGCGCTCACGCGAGGATTCTTGATTGTTGTTGTTGCCTTCTGGGTTGTGATGGGCAGTCTAGGGGCGATCCCATTCCTTTTTATTTGAGGAGCCTGGTTTAACCATTTCTTCCGCATTTTTGAGTCTTTTTCCGGTTTAACGACGACCGGTGCTACTACAATTATCGGATTGGATCAGTTGCCTAAAGCGATTTTTATTCTATCGCCAGTTGTTGCAGTGGCTAGCGCGGCATGGGGATCATTGTACTCGCGGTGGCGATTATTCCAGTATTGGGTATCGGCGGGATGTCGCTGTATCAGCGCAGAAATTTCCGGGCCGGTAAAAGAAAATAAAATGCGTCCACGGATTACCGAGACCGCGAAAACAGTTGTGGTTTGTATGCGTCATTAACCACGCTATGTGCCTAGCCTATTGGTTTGCCAGGAATGTCACCGTTTGATGCGATTGGTCATGAGTTTCTCTACGGTTTCTATCGGTGGATTTTCTACTCACGATAACAGCATGGCCTATTTCAATAGCTCAGCCGTTAACCCTAATTACAATTGTCTTTTTACTTATCTCCGCTTGTAACTACGCCTTACATTTTAATGCGTTTTCTCAACTTGGTAAGCGTAATATTCTGTCAAGTTATTCGTGACCCAGAATTTCGTTTCTTTATTTTTATTCAGTCGATCTTAGTGGTGGTGTGCTTCGTCATGTTGCTTACCAATCATCATTTTAATGATACTTTGCAAAGTTTAGAACATGCGGCCTTCAATCGGTTTTCCTATTTCCAGTACGGCAGGCTACACCACATCAAGTTTTGACCAGTGGCCGGTATTTTTACCAATTCTGCTAGTATTTGCTTCTTTTTATTGGTGGTTGTGCAGGTTCTACCGGCGGAGGATTAAAAGTTGTACGCATACTTGTCCTTTATTTACAAGGCAAGCGGGAATTGAATCAGCTGATTCACCCTCAATTTGGTTTATCCTATAAAGTTAGGCAAACGGTACTAGACGAACAGGGTGATTCAGAGTATTTGGGCGTTTTTTCTCTGCCTATTTACTCGTCTTTGTTATTTGTTTATTGGGTGTGCAGTTAGCTGTGGGGTTGAGACCTTTGATGCATTGCACGCAGTTATTGCCTGTTTAAACAATGTTGGTCCCGCACTGGGCGGTGTAAGTAGCAACTTCGTGAGCATTCCTGATGAGGGCCAAATGGATTCTCACACTTGCCATGGTATGCGGACGGTTAGAAATTTTTCATTATTTAGTGCTATTTACGCCGGCTTTTTGGAAATCATAATGAAAAACGCTTATTTTATATTCAAGTCATGATGGGCAAAACTAAGAAAGGTGCTGCCTATATTGCGGAAATTATCAAAGAAAAATGTTGATGTTAAATCAATTAGCGATGTGGTTAATCTTCAAGATTATGATCGTATTATTATTGGTGCATCAATTCGTTACGGGCATTTCAATAAACAACTTTATAAAATGTTTGGAAAAACACACCGCACTTTTAAATCATCACGGCTTTTTGGTGTCAATTTAACTGCCCGTAAACCGGAAAAATCCACACCGGAAACTAACGTCTATGTGCGTAAAGATTTTTACAACGCATCACTTGGCAACCAACGATTTCCTCGGTTTTTGCCGGTGCGTTGCTTTACCCGCGCTATACATTTTTGATCGTGCAATGATCCAATTTATTATGCGAATCACGGGCGGGAAACGGATCCGACAAAAGAGATCGAAATATACTGACTGGCAAAAAGTGCGGTCATTTTCAGAAATGTTTTTAGCCTTAAAAATAATTGGATTGTATTTTTATAAGCTATCAGACATGAAAAATTCACTTGATCCTTTGGATCTAATCCCTATAATACGCCTCCGCACCGCAAGAGGGAGTAATTAAAAGAAAATTAACAAATTTTTCTTGACTGTAAATATAGTTTGTTTCTATAATCTACGACCTTGCTTAATGCAAATGTTCTTTAACAATCAATCAGACAAACTGTGTGGGCACTTGAATATTCGTTTTTAAAAGAATTTTTAAAATTGAACTGAATAGTGCTACGAAACAATCGTTTATTTATAGATAGATTAATTAAGCTCAGCAGTATTGAGCGATTAAACTTTTTGAATTGAAGAGTTTGATCATGGCTCAGATTGAACGCTGGCGGCAGGCTTAACACATGCAAGTCGAACGGTAGCAGGTAAGTACTTGTACTTATGCTGACGAGTGGCGGACAGGGTGAGTAATGCTTGGGAATCTGGCTTATGGAGGGGATAACGACGGGAAACTGTCGCTAATACCGCGTAGAATCGAGAGATGAAAGTGTGGGACCTTCGGGCCACATGCCATAGGATGAGCCCAAGTGGGATTAGGTAGTTGGTGGGGGAAAGGCCTACCAAGCCGACGATCTCTAGCTGGTCTGAGAGGATGACCAGCCACACCGGGACTGAGACACGGCCCGGACTCCTACGGGAGGCAGCAGTGGGGGAATATTGCGCAATGGGGGCAACCCTGACGCAGCCATGCCGCGTGAATGAAGAAGGCCTTCGGGTTGTAAAGTTCTTTCGGTGACGAGGAAGGTTGTTGTGTTAATAGCGCAACAAATTGACGTTAATCACAGAAGAAGCACCGGCTAACTCCGTGCCAGCAGCCGCGGTAATACGGAGGGTGCGAGCGTTAATCGGAATAACTGGGCGTAAAGGGCACGCAGGCGGACTTTTAAGTGAGGTGTGAAATCCCCGGGCTTAACCTGGGAATTGCATTTCAGACTGGGGGTCTAGAGTACTTTAGGGAGGGTAGAATTCCACGTGTAGCGGTGAAATGCGTAGAGATGTGGAGGAATACCGAAGGCGAAGGCAGCCCCTTGAGAATGTATCTGACGCTCATGTGCGAAAGCGTGGGGAGCAAACAGGATTAGATACCCTGGTAGTCCACGCTGTAAACGCTGTCGATTTGGGGATTGGGCTTTGAGCTTGGTGCCCGTAGCTAACGTGATAAATCGACCGCCTGGGGAGTACGGCCGCAAGGTTAAAACTCAAATGAATTGACGGGGGCCCGCACAAGCGGTGGAGCATGTGGTTTAATTCGATGCAACGCGAAGAACCTTACCTACTCTTGACATCCATGGAATCTTGTAGAGATATGAGAGTGCCTTCGGGAACCATGAGACAGGTGCTGCATGGCTGTCGTCAGCTCGTGTTGTGAAATGTTGGGTTAAGTCCCGCAACGAGCGCAACCCCTTATCCTTTGTTGCCAGCGATTAGGTCGGGAACTCAAAGGAGACTGCCGGTGATAAACCGGAGGAAGGTGGGGATGACGTCAAGTCATCATGGCCCTTACGAGTAGGGCTACACACGTGCTACAATGGCGTATACAGAGGGCGACGAAGCCGCGAGGTGGAGTGAATCTCACAAAGTACGTCTAAGTCCGGATTGGAGTCTGCAACTCGACTCCATGAAGTCGGAATCGCTAGTAATCGCGAATCAGAATGTCGCGGTGAATACGTTCCCGGGCCTTGTACACACCGCCCGTCACACCATGGGAGTGGGTTGTACCAGAAGTAGATAGCTTAACCGCAAGGGGCGTTTACCACGGTATGATTCATGACTGGGGTGAAGTCGTAACAAGGTAACCGTAGGGGAACCTGCGGTTGGATCACCTCCTTACCGAAAGACGAACTTAAGTGTCCACACAGTTTGGCTGATGATTGTAGACAGAGTCAGAACACTATAGAAGACAAAAATCCTATTGGGTCTGTAGCTCAGGTGGTTAGAGCGCACCCCTGATAAGGGTGAGGTCGGTGGTTCAAGTCCACTCAGACCCACCACTTAGACTGGTGAGTTTGGTAGATGAGTTTTTAAATAATCTCGTATTTAATGTATTAAACGCGCTATGTGTGAGTGAAAGCCAAAGGATATGATTGGGGATATAGCTCAGCTGGGAGAGCGCCTGCCTTGCACGCATGGGGAGGTCAGCGGTTCTGATCCCCGCTTATCTCCACCAATATCGTCATAGTTAAGTTTTATTGAATAAGTATTATTAAGAAATGCTATTCTTATCTTCTTTTTACTTAAAGTAGATAAGTTATTTGTGGTCCAAATAAGTAGTTGTAAAGGTATTAAGTCAATAAATTTAACTATGATGATAAAGAAAGAAACTTCTTTACAAAACCTGTTCTTTAACAAACCAGAAACAAGTTGAAAACGAGACTTTCAAGAAAGTCTGAGTGAGAGTGATTGATAAAAGGCGATTGCTCTTAATAAATTAACTGTTACCGCTTAGCGACGTTAAGTGTTTTTCGATTCAATGTTGTGATTTTTAAGTTTATTTTAAATTTAATTTTTAAGTTCATGAGGTTGAGTTAATCAGTAAGAATACTTGAGGTTGTATGGTTAAGGACAAAGCGTACAAGGTGGATGCCTTTGGCAATCAGAGGCGACGAAGGACGTGCTAATCTGCGAAAAGCTTGGATGAGTCGATAAGAGGCGTTTAATCCAAGATGTCCGAATGGGGAAACCCAGTGGGTGAAGAACCCACTATCATTATCTGAATTCATAGGATAATGAGGCGAACCGGGAGAACTGAAACATCTAAGTACCCCGAGGAAAAGAAATCAACCGAGATTTCTGTTAGTAGCGGCGAGCGAACGCGAAGGAGCCTGTTAGTGATAATGACAGCGACAGAGGAATGTGCTGGGAAGCACAGCGACACAGGGTGATAGCCCCGTACTCGAAGTCCGTGTTATGGTACTAAGCTAACGACAAGTAAGGCGGGACACGTGATATCCTGTTTGAAGATGGGGACCATCCTCCAGGCTAAAATACTCCTGATTGACCGATAGTGAACCAGTACTGTGAAGGAAAGGCGAAAAAGAACCCCGGTGAGGGGAGTGAAAATAGAACCTGAAACCCTTGTACGTGCACAAGCAGTGGAGCCCGCAAGGGTGACTGCGTACCTTTTGTATAATGGGTCAGCGACTTATATTTTTGTAGCGAGGTTAACCGAATAGGGGAGCCGAAGGGAAACCGAGTCTTAACTGGGCGATTAGTTGCAAGGTATAGACCCGAAACCCGGTGATTCTAGCCATGGGCAGGTTGAAGGTTGGGTAACACTAACTGGAGGACCGAACCGACTAATGTTGAAAAATTAGCGGATGACTTGTGGCTGGGGGTGAAAGGCCAATCAAAACCGGGAGATAGCTGGTTCTCCTGAAATCTATTTAGGTAGAGCCTTGAGCGGACACCCTGGGGGTAGAGCACTGTTTTCGGCTAGGGGTCCATCCCGGATTACCAACCCGATGCAAACTGCGAATACCGAAGAGTGATACTCAGGAGACACACGGCGGGTGCTAACGTTCGTCGTGGAGAGGGAAACAACCCAGACCGCCAGCTAAGGTCCCAAAGTCTATATTAAGTGGGAAACGAAGTGGGAAGGCTTGAGACAGCTAGGATGTTGGCTTAGAAGCAGCCATCATTTAAAAAGAAAGCGTAATAGCTCACTAGTCGAGTCGGCCTGCGCGGAAGATGTAACGGGGCTCAAATATAGCACCGAAGCTGCGGCATCAGTAGTAATACTGTTGGGTAGGGGAGCGTTGTGTAAGCGGAAGAAGGTGAATTGAGAGGTTTGCTGGACGTATCACAAGTGCGAATGCTGACATAAGTAACGATAAAACGGGTGAAAAACCCGTTCGCCGGAAAGACCAAGGGTTCCTGTCCAACGTTAATCGGGGCAGGGGTGAGTCGGCCCCAAGGCGAGGCTGAAAAGCGTAGTCGATGGGAAACGGGTTAATATTCCCGTACTTGGATAAACTGCGATGTGGGACGGAGCAGGTTAGGTTAGCGTGCTGTTGGATATGCACGTTTGCTGGTAGGTGGGGAGTTTAGGCAAATCCGGACTTCCTTAACACTGAGAGATGATGACGAGGCTCTACGGAGCTGAAGTAACCGATACCACACTTCCAGGAAAAAGCCACTAAAGCTTCAGGTTTATCTAAACCGTACTGAAAACCGACACAGGTGGTCAGGTAGAGAATACTCAGGCGCTTGAGAGAACTCGGGTGAAGGAACTAGGCAAAAATAGCACCGCTAACTTCGGGAGAAGGTGCGCCGGCGTAGATTGTAAGGGCTTGCCCCTGAAGGTTGAACCGGTCGAAGATACCAGCTGGCTGCAACTGTTTATTAAAAACACAGCACTCTGCAAACACGAAAGTGGACGTATAGGGTGTGATGCCTGCCCGGTGCTGGAAGGTTAATTGATGGTGTTATCGCAAGAGAAGCACTTGATCGAAGCCCCAGTAAACGGCGGCCGTAACTATAACGGTCCTAAGGTAGCGAAATTCCTTGTCGGGTAAGTTCCGACCCTGCACATGAATGGCATAATGATGGCCAGGCTGTCTCCACCCGAGACTCAGTGAAATTGAAATCGCCGTGAAGATGCGGTGTACCCGCGGCTAGACGGAAAGACCCCGTGAACCTTTACTATAGCTTGACACTGAACATTGAATTTTTGATGTGTAGGATAGGGTGGGAGACTTTGAAGTAGTCACGCCAGTGATTATGGAGTCGTCCTTGAAATACCACCCTTTAACGTTTGATGTTCTAACGAAGATTACGAAACGTGGTCTCGGACAGTGTCTGGTGGGTAGTTTGACTGGGGCGGTCTCCTCCCAAAGAGTAACGGAGGAGCACGAAGGTTTGCTAATGACGGTCGGACATCGTCAGGTTAGTGCAATGGTATAAGCAAAGCTTAACTGCGAGACAGACAAGTCGAGCAGGTACGAAAAGTGAGTCATAGTGATCCGGTGGTTCTGCATGGAAGGGCCATCGCTCAACGGATAAAAGGTACTCCGGGGATAACAGGCTGATACCGCCCAAGAGTTCATATCGACGGCGGTGTTTGGCACCCTCGATGTCGGCTCATCACATCCTGGGGCTGAAGTAGGTCCCAAGGGTATGGCTGTTCGCCATTTAAAAGTGAGTACGCGAGCTGGGTTTAGAACGTCGTGAGACAGTTCGGTCCCTATCTGCCGTGGGCGTTGGAGAATTGGTTGGGGCTGCTCCTAGTACGAGAGGACCGGAGTGGACGCACCGCTGGTGTTCCGGTTGTGTCGCCAGCACGCATTGCCGGGTAGCTAAGTGCGGAAGAGATAAGTGCTGAAAGCATCTAAGCACGAAACTTGCCAAGAGATGAGTTCTCCCAGATTATAAATCTGTAAGGGTTGTTTAAGACTAAGACGTAGATAGGCATGGTGTGTAAGTGGTGCGAGCCATTGAGCTAACATGTACTAATTGCCCGAGAGGCTTAGCCATACAACGCTCAAGTGTTTTTGGGGAGACCTGAGGCATGAGAGCGGGATTGGGTGAGTAGCAGTTAAGAGAGAATAAAGAGAGACTGAGGGTGATTCACCGGGAATAGAGGTGATGATACTAAGAGAAAGTTGAGTAGAAGCTTGTTTTTGGTTTGAAAGGATAGAGAATACGAGAAGACGGAAGTAAAGTCATCGACCGAATTTTTGGCGGCGATAATGCGGTGGGCCCACCTGAATCCATACCGAACTCAGAAGTGAAAACGCCGTAATGCCGATGGTAGTGTGGGATGTTCCCATGTGAGAGTAGGTCACCGCCAAGCTTTATTACTTTAGTTAATTAAATCTTAGTTAGCTAAAGTAATAAAAAATTTTTAGCAGTCATAGTGCAGTAGGCCCACCTGAATCCATACCGAACTCAGAAGTGAAATGCTGTTACGCCGATGGTAGTGTGGGATGTTCCCATGTGAGAGTAGGTCACTGCTAATCCCTCATTAGGAGTAGTAGTTCAGCTGGTTAGAATACCTGCCTGTCACGCAGGGGTCGCGGGTTCGAGTCCCGTCCATTCCGCCAAGTTTTTAATCTTCTAAGATTACATAGCAATAGGGGCGTACGTTCAATTGGTAGAGCACCGGTCTCCAAAACCGGGTGTTGGGAGTTCGAGCCTCTCCGCCCCTGCCATTAAATCCTTACTTTAGTTTTTATGCAACAATACTATTGGTCGGATGTTATTAATTTATTTGAACTACATTTCTGCAATTTGTAAAAATCTATCTCTTTTGGGATCTCATTTTTATTTTAAAAATTCCTCTAATTTTCTAACCTTACCCTTTTCCTGCGTTTAGCGATTAACCAAAAATATGCGCCTTCAGCTTGTTTGTTATCTGACTCTAATATCCAACCGACTAATGCTTTCTGTGTATCTCAATTTTCTAAAATCCAATAATGCGAGTTGTAACGGTTGCCAGAAATTATATTGATTGATTGCTAGGAATACTGAATTTCCACTAAGTTGTAATGTTTGCGCCAGTTGAAATGTTGCTACATTATTGATATTCGCCATAAAGTCTAAGGGGCTAGGCAAGTTTTGTTCCATAAGTTGATTAAACATTTTGCTCGAATTTACTTGGTGAATTAAATGGTGAACCCTAAATAAATACCCGTATTTTCATTAAGAGAGGGTTTTAACGGTCAGGCCCCAAGTAAAAGCAAGCTGAGTGAAACGGCTTAAACGACGAGCGTCGATTCCGTGTTCTTTTGAGTTGCTGACGTAGTGTTTTGTCATCAATGTCATTGCTGATGAACCGATTAATTTTTGTATATAAAATGTCATTCACCCACCTTTAGCATCCACGCAATATTACTACTGCCAAACCCCAAAAATAATTTAAAAATGACCGCACCTTTGTCCCTCTCGTTTTGTAACTCGCTCAATTAAAAACGCTGTTTCCAATGCACCACTTGCACCAAGCGTGTGCCCAATATATGGTTTAATCAAAAGACGTTCTGCATGTGGGAATAGTTCATCTAAAACTTGTTGTTCCATCATATCGCTATTGCTTCCTACGCCATGCACTTTAATGAGCTTGAATGTCTCTTGTGTTCAAATGTGTTTTTGGCGAAGCGAGTCAGCCAGTAATTGACGCAGCGCGATTTCACTACTATTTGTGAGATTTTCGTTATCTGTGATAGTTGTTACACCAAATATTTCACATGAAAAATGTTAAATTTGATTGTGTCGATAATGCGATGCAACCAACTCCCTCGCCTAAAACAATGCCTGTAGGATTGGCAAAAGGCTGATATTTATCCGCTTGTGATAATAAATTCATCGATTGAAAAATGTTCCAAAAAGTAAGTCGATTGAACATCTCAAAACCAACCACTAAGATCTTTTTCGTACATGTTAGCTTTCAGCATTTGTAGGCATAACCAATGGCTTCATGCGGAAGAGGTGCAAAGAAGTAGCAATGCTAGAAAACCTCGGTTTGATAACGTATACGCAAATCATCAGAAATTACAGCAAGGCTATGTTCGTCAGGTAAAGGTTGATGATTCGCGCTACGCATTTCGCAATCACTAATCACATAAGCTGTGGATCCGACCAGGATGGGAATATTTTGAGTTCGGATTTATCCCAACCGGCACGTTGTAAAGTGCGGTCAATTTCTTGGTCAATATAATGATAGAGCTGATCTAGTGATAACGAGCGGTTTCCTTAAATCGCATTGAAATAAGGAAAACTAACCGGTTGTCCTAGCATGTTGGAAGTTCGTCGTTCGAGCTTTTCAGCAAACCGAGCGGAAACGGCGTTGAGATAAACGTTCATTAGATTTTACTATGTTGTTCACGAATAAATGCAAGAATCGCGCATATTCATCCTTATGCTTACGTACCATACGATCTCCCTGCAATCGCACACAAAATGTGCTTGTAATGCCACAACGACCTGCAAGGCATCTAAAGAATCCAACTGAATGCGGCTCTGTTCACCGAAAAGCCATTCATCATCGCTGATTTCCATTGGGTCAAATTCGTCTTTTTCTGTTTCTTGGATAATTAGTTTTTTGGGTTCTTGTTCTAATGCTGGGGATTTCAGCGTGAAAAGATAAAGCCATTAGAATCTCCTTGTTTGGTTAATTGTCGTTGGTAAGTTAACGTGGCGAAAAGTAACGTTATCGCACCAAAACCATAATAAATAGAGTGGTTGTTGAATTTGGCTGAGGTGATATTGGGTTTTAACAGTAAATTTTGGTAAGCAATACCCAACCCATAGGGAAAAAGTGTGAAATAGTTTGCATGATTTCCGGCATCACATATACCGGCACCTATAATACCGCCAATGGCCGCCATGATAATAATACCGCCCCGCCCAACACTACGGCGTGTTCGGTCGTTCTTGCCAGCACACTGATTAACAATCCGTAGCCTAGTGCGGCAAGGCTTTACTGCAACGGATAAGACAAAAATAAGGCAGCCAATTTCGGAAAGCGTAAACGCAGGCGCATATCTAGCGTAGGCACCTTACAAAATAACCTAGCGCCACCATGCCGACAAATTGTAATTGGTTGATCAAAAAGTCAAGGAATTGGCTTGGCAATAATCAAGCTCAATGCAGAAAGCTTGCGCCACACGCAACCGAGTCAGCGTAGTTGGTTTGGCGTTCCATGCATATCACATTGGAAAGCGGAATCATAATGAAGAACATACCAAAAATCAGCCATGCCCGGAACCTGTGTTGTACAGAATTAGGTTTAGAAACCTCTTTTCCTTGTCGATTTACATAAATTTCTTACAAAATCTTTCGCAAGATAATCGTTAATTTGCGTCGAATTTTGCTGCTCCAGTTCTTGATTGACTTTATTTTGAATTTCTTTGATTGGCTTACGCTATTTATTTTCTAACGTAATGTGATTGTCTGCTAAATAATCGTTTTAAAGCGCAGTTGCGAATAATGCTTTTACGCACGCCTTTCACACCTAGTAGCCAACTGCGATCTACGCTCAGATTTAACCAAAAGCTGTAAGGCGTGTTCTTCTGAAAGTGCGGTCTGTTTTTCATTCGGATTTAAAATTAATAAATCAAACTTACCGCTTGTAGCTCGACTTGATATTGTGTTAATTCTGATAGTGGTGCTTGTTTACGGCGAGGTTTTCTTGTTTGAGTTTGGCTAAGAAATCATCATTTAGTTGATTTTTCCTTAACAACTACGATTTCCGAGCGATTGCTTAACTGCATTATCGTTACTCAAGGCTGCCGACATAATCAACATAAATAAAATTGGCATAATAAATAATGCGGCAACGCCATGCAGATCACGACTTAATAGACGCATTTCTTTGATAATCGATGCAATTAACATGTTTTTCCGCCTTATTTAATCTAAATAAAAACGTTCCAGACTTTGCCCTTCTTCTAAAATGCGCTTGCACCGAGCCTTGATAAATGAGATTGCCTTCATTTAACAACACTAATTTGTCACATAATTGCTCAATTTCTTGCAAGTAATAGAGAGTATAAATTACCGTCACACCTTGCTGTTTTCAATGCCGCTACGCTATCCAAAAATAAACTGACGGGATTGCGGGTCAATCCCCACAGTGATTTCATCGAGAAAAATCACTTTTGGGCGATTAATTAAGCCAATAGCAAAAATTTAAACGGCGTTTTAACCCGCCGGATAAATGCTCTCGCCAGCTTGTTTTTCATGCGACATTAAATCTACTTTGGTCAATAATTCCAACAAATAGCTTTTATCTCGAACATCATACAATGATGCAAAAACTTCAGATTTTTCCCAAACCGTCAGCAACGGATAAAAGCAAAAATCCTGTGGCACCAAGGAAATCTGATGGCGTTGTTGTTTCTTGCTCAATTTCGCCAAAGGTACGCCATCAAAATAAATCTCCCCTTGTTGTACCGATTGCAGCCCTGCAAGCTGAGGACATTAATGTCGTTTACCCGCACCATTAGGGCCAAGTGGGCCCACGGTAGACAGCAGATTCAATGCGAAAACGACCGAACTTAATGCGTTCTTTTCCCGCATTGGGGTAGTCAATGGCTAAGATGGTTTATTTGAATCATAAAGATTACGTAAGGTTTGCCAAATGAGTTGTTCTTTATCCAGCAATCTCCCGCAAATGCTCCGCCACCAGTTTTATAACCTTCCGTTGTTGGTTTTTGCATTGCTTCACACAGTAAGCCTGCAAATTGACGCCACATATCGCCGATTTCTGTCATGTGTTCGGAGGCTTGTTTGTATTTTCGGGTCTTGGCAGATATTGGCAGCTTGTTCAAGGAAATAGGCGTATAAATAACGAAAGCCTGCGCCGCCGGTGCTGATTTCTTCCTGCATACGCACGATATGACCCTAAATATAAGCGTTTGTATTTTTCCGAAGGATGCGTTGCCAGTTTTCAATTTGTTTTGGCAACGGTACAGAATGCCTTTTACGCCCACGAAAAGAGCGGAGCCAACATTTGTTTAGCATTTTTGGCGAATGGCTTTACGGATGAGGTTTGGTAGAGTAATTTGTGTTAAATCAAGTTGATTTTTCAAAATAATACATCAACCCTTTCGGTGCCTAATGCGCCCCTTCGCAAAACGTGCCCGTTGCAAATCTTCTGCGGCGGCACAACGTTGTACGCTTTCGAGCACAGGATCGCTCAAATCAGGTAATCGTTTTGTTCTTTGCCGTACACAGTTAAATTGTGGGCATTAAAATGAAAACGCATTTCAGGCGGGAAAGCAGGCAACCAGAAAACAGAGGTTTGTAAACCGATCAACCTCTCTTCGGTAAGTGCTTGATCTAACGCTTGCTGCCCGGCTTGTGGCGAACGAAACTTTTTCATTTTCAACCGCACTTTCCAACTGCTTTGATAGCCTTTTGATAATGGAACGTGGCGGCATTCGATAAAGAAATCAGCGGCAATCCGTTAACTTTTTAACCAACGGAATATAAAACAAAGGTCAACGCCGACGCCAAACCGAAAACCATGGCTTCGTTAAAATCCACGCCTTGCGCTTTTAGCATAGTGGACGCGACTCCGCTCTCACAGTGAGCGGTGTGTTGGTGTGAAAGTTGTTCATTATTATTCATATACAAGAGCTAAAATTACGGTTGCTGAGCTTGTCGAAGCATGAGTGATTTTAGCAGTTAATTTCTGGTTTTCGCCAATTTAGGGGAGAAGATCATGTTCCCTTGGATTAGCCTTCTGCTCTGCTCCAACCTTTCATGATCTTGAGGAGACATTACTTATGCTTCGACAAGCTCAACCGTAATTCTCTTTATTGGATTTATACCTGTTGTAATTCTAAAATCGAGACTCCAAACACCTCCGCATATCTTCCCAACACCTTATCCGACAATTTGGCAAAATCACGCTTGGTTTTAAAATGTCGTTTGATTTTGCCTCATTGCAGAGCCGGTGGCTTTGGGCGAGGCTGGGAGGTCGAAGCAGTAGCGGCACATATAATAAAGAGCGGTGACTTTTTCGCCACGTTTTTACGGCGTCTAACGCTTCGGCAGTCAGTTGGTTGAGTTCTTCCTGCCTGTTCGGTGGCGAATTCTTCCGTTTCCCAGCCGTTAGTGGTAGCGGTTTGGTGAGTTGCCGTCTTTGGTAGCATAGACTACTTTGCGTTGTCCGCGAAAGATTTTGCTGTTGTTCTTGCGGGATGTCGTTAATTTTCATTGACTACCTCAAGTAGCATAAAACAAGAGGGGAAAAACGTCCGCTTTCTGGAGACTATAACACAACACCTTTTGTCCGTGAGTGGATATTTCTCTAAAAATTCCTGAAAGAATTATGTAGATGAGGCTGAACCGGTATTCCCTTTTTGTTTCCAAATTGGTAAACCACTTCTCTTGTGGAATAACGAAATTGATATTTTTCAGCCCACTTAACAATTTGTCACGGGACGGAAGAATAATGTGGTAAAAATAGTCAATATCTTCGGCTTTCAAACGATGTTTTTCGATTAAACGCAACAGGGCATTTTCCACCGTATAACGCACAATATTTTGTTGAGCAATTTGACATCTTGTTTGACCGACATGAGACTGCGCGCATCGCGCGCTCGTCCTTAGTGACATTTTTCCAACTGATAAAATCGCGTGTCTTGAATTTCTGCGCCGGCATACATGCCACCGGCATTTCGTTGGCATAGGAAATCAGGTCAATCCAGTGAATTTTCAGGCTCTCACGCCTTGCGCGTTTGGTTGATGGCTTAATTGCACCGCCCCAGCCCCGTCAGACAACATCAACGTAAGAAATCTTTTTCAAAACCGATTTCGGGTTTGGCATCTTCCAATTGTTTTTGGTTGATTTCTGCTTGAAATGTTCACCCCACGCAATTGCAGAGAGCTGTTTCGATGCCACCGCAATAGCGCCCTGATGTTCGCCTGTGCGGACGGCGTTATAAGCATGTTTCATTGCGAGTCTATACCGGCAATGCAAATGCCTGCAGTAGTGAGCACTTCGCAAGGAGGCGCGCTTGGGAATTAAGCCGTGAATCATCACGCCTTGCCCCGGCATGATTTGATCGGGGTAAGAGGTGGCGCAGGCTAAACAGCTGACGTCATGGACGTTCATGCCTTGTGCAATCAGATGTTTAATCGCTTCCACCGCCAGTTCGGTACTGTGTGGGTAGTGGCTCGGGTGTGCGGATCGATGGCGTAATAACGGGTTTTTATGGCATTGGAGCGCAAAATCATTTTTCGTACGCGGGAAGGCGTTTCGCCCACCATGCCCAACACTTGCTCCATGTGATCGTTATCAATAGGCTGATTCGGCGGAAAAACACCGACACGATTGATATAAACATCAGTTAATGCAGTCAACTTTATTCCCCTGAGAGGTTCGGCAAAATAGCGTCTTTGACGCGCTAATTTTCTTTTTAATAATAATGGTTTGAGTAAGCGTTTGATAACCACGAAAGCGGCACCATCGCAAGAATCAGTATAATTAAAAAGAGATGTAAAAATAGAGCACGGCACGACGAAAACGCGGTGAAATTTGACCGCACTTTAACAACAATTTTTCCCCAAAAGATAAAAGCTGCGATGACCGACTTTTCGCTCATCATCAGTTTCTCGTCAATTTTACCGCGCCCATGGACGAAATAACCTGTCATTTTAACGGCTGGTTAGCATTCAAGGTTTCTGCTAATTTGGTGCCAAAGCGTTGCATATCACGTAGTTCATCATCGCTAATGCCGGCACTTGGAAGCCATGAAAATAACGTTTATTTCCACTTAACATCAAGCGGGCGTGGTGATAAAACTCGCCCAAGAATTGGATTGATCGGTTTTCACCACATTGCCAACTGAGTTTGCGTCAAAGTGCGGTCAGCATTTTCATCCGTGCCCATTAACCACATATTGCGACAGCCGATAAAGTGTGATCACCGGTGTATTTTTAGCACGTTTGCCTGTTCCGATTGTAAAAATGCTGTTTGTTGGCTGCGAAGGTGATAAAAACCAAACGCTGTAAAGCAATGATAACTAAATCATAGGGTTTTTGTTTCAGTGTTGGCGGCTCAATCGGTGCCGGCATTAAATGTACCGATTCCGAAATTGGTTAAAAACGGCATAAATTTCCATGGAAACGTATAGGGTTGCAATGGGCGAAGTTGGCATTCTTCAATGAGGACATTTTTGTTGTTTTAACGGTTGAAGAAAGTGTTGTGTCAATTCCTTCACTGACCGGTTTTGGGAATAGGAAATTACGAGAATGTGTTTTTGTGGTTCGGACATAGATTAAAAATATCAAGATAAAAATTAGCGGCATTTTATCTTATTTTTGACGCAGTTTTAATCGTTTTAGCGTCGGAAAGAAACGCCAATAAAAACGACCGCACTTTCGACTGAAAAAGTGCGGTCATTTAGTACGGTATTTTTAACGTAAGAAATAACGGTAGGACTTGCTGTCGGTCACATCCTGATAGACATATCCCAAGGCTTCAAGGCGTGTTCAAACTCGCGGCATCTGCCTTGCTCAATTGGAATCCGGCGAGAATGTTGCCGTAGTCGGCACCAAAGTGGGCGCGGTAGTGGAAAAAGGAAATGTTCAGCGATCCGCCCTAAGGTTTCAAAGGAATTTTAACAAGGCGCCTTTTTGTTCGGGAATTCAAGGTATAAAGGCGTTCGCCGTGATTCGCAACCGTCCACCCATTAAATAACAGAACGTGGGTTTTGGCGATATCATCGTCGGACATATCTTCCACATCAAAGCCATTTTCTGTGAGATCGGCGATGATGTCGGCTTTTTCCTGTTCATCTGCCGTACGAACCCCACGAAGACACAGGCGCGTTTGTCATCAGCATAACGGTAGCTGAATTCCGTCACAGCACGACTGCCCTAGCACGTGGACGAATTTTGAAGCTACCGGCTGTTCCGGCATCGTCACGGCAAGTAAAAGCTTCGCGATTTTCACCGATTTCGCAACGCTCAGACACATAGCGAAGGGTGTGGAAATTCAAGTTGGCGCCGGACAAAATCGCTGCCATGTTTTTGCCCTGAATATTGTGCTGTTTGACGTATTTCTTTTAAGCCTGCCAAACCTAATGCACCTGAGGGGCTCTGACACCGCGCGGACATTTTTCAAACAGATCCTTCATGGCGGCAGCACGCTTCATCGCTGTCCACTAACACCGTGTCGTCTAAATAGCGTTGGCACAGGCGGAAAGTTTCATCTCCGATACGTTTTACCGCTACGCCGTCGGCGGAAATAAGCCAACGTGTGCTAAATCCGTCAGTTCGCCTTTTTCTAATGCGACAGTTAGGCAGGCAGAATCTTTGGATTCCACGCCGATGACTTTAATTTCCGGCATAAATTGTTTGAGTAAATTGCCACACCGGCCGCCAAACCGCCACCGCCGACGCACGAAGACGTAATCCAAATCCGCCACTTGTTGTAACATTTCCGCAGCCAGCGTGCCTTGGCGCAATTACTAACGGATGGTCGAAGGGGCGGAATAAACGTCATGTCTTTTTGCAAGCTCGATAGCTTTGGCCTTGGCTTCATCGAAATTTGCACCGTGCAATAACACTCGCCGCCAAAAACCACGCACCGCATCCACTTTAATACTTTCGTGTTTTGTGGCATCACGATAAGAGCTTTTAAGCCAGTTGTTTTGCCGATAATGCCGCCTTGTGCATGGTTACCTGCTGATGCTGCAATCACACCGGCCTGTTTTTGTTCATCGGAAGGGTGGAGATCATGGCATAAGCGCCACGTAGCTTGAAGCTGTTAACCGGTTGGCGGTCTTCACAGCTAATCCAAATATTGTTATGCAGACGGTCGGATAATTTTGCCTCCATTTTTGTAACGGCGTGACCGTCGCCGCTTCATAAACACGGGGAGCCCAGTTTGACGATGGCGTTAATATAATCACTTTGGCTCGGTTGTGGGTTTTGTAAGTAGGTTTTTCATGATATCGTAAGGCGGGATTTGGCCACGGGTTATTCATTCATGTTAAACGGTGGGATAAATCCCATCTTACTAAGAGCGGTTATTTTTCTAACCATTTGAAAAACACCTCAGAAAAATGACCGCACTTTATTAAATTTTTGTTGTAGGGACAGGTTTTATACCTGCCTCTGTTCGATATTGATAAGGACGGGCATAAAGCCTGCCCCGACAATTTTGTATATATAGACTTTTATCACGCACAGCGCCTTTATCTGCGGATGCGCGAAGTGGCCAAACACTAAGGCGAAAAGACACTTCCGTTCACGGTGAGCAGGTTGCCAACCTGGCATCTTGCTCGAGTGCGGCGTTTAGCTAATTCTTCATCGCTGATGTTGAGGTTAATCGCACGATTTGGAATGTCGGTTTCGATAATGTCGTCATCCTGTACTAAACCGCTAGCGCCACCGGAAGCCGCTTCAGGCGAGGCATGGCTCGATAGATAAGCCGGACGTGCCGCCGGAGAAACGTCCGTCCGTTAACAAGGCGCATTTTTGCCTAAGCGCATGGATTTTAAATAGCTGGTCGGATAAAGCATTTCTTTGCTTACCCGGGCCGCCTTTCGGGCCTTCATAGCGAATCCGACGACATGGCCTTCTTTGACTTTGCCGCCTAAAAATGCCAGCACAGCATCTTCTTGGCTTTCAAACACGATGGCTCGACCGGTGAATTTCAGATAGATTCATCCACTCCAGCTGTTTTTCGATACAGCCGTCTTTTGCGATGTTACCGAACAATACTGCTAGACCGCCTTCTGAGAAATCGCATTTTCTGTTACGGGATACAACCGCTTACACGGTCATCGTCCACGCTGTCCCAACGACAATCTTGGCGAGAAGGCTTGGGTGGTGCGAATGCCTGCCAGGCCGGCGCGGAAGAATTTATGTAATGCTTCGTCTCGGTTACGGATGATATCGTGATTGATTTAATTGTTCTTCCAACGTCTACAACACGGTTTTCAGTGTGGCGGTGGAATTAAACCGGCGCGATCCGATCCCCGCCAATAAGCCCTATAATTCCGCCTGCGCGGTGTACATCTTCCATGTGGTATTTGTTGGTGTTCGGCGCAATTTTTGCTCAAACAAAGGCACAACACGGATAAGCGGTCGATGTCTGACATTTGAGATCTACGCCCGCTTCTTGAGCGGCGCTGCGAGTAAGTGTAAAACGGTGTTACTGGAACCGCCCATGGCGATATCTAAGCTCATGGCATTTTCAAAGGCATCAAAGGTGCCAGATAGAACGAGGCAATACGCTCTCATCGTCTGTTCGTAATAACGTTTGCACAGTTCCACAATTTGGCGACCGGCTTTTTAAGAACAAGTCTTACGGTCTGCGTGGGTGGCAAGCATGGAACCGTTGCCCGGTAAACTCAAACCGAGAGCTTCCGTTAAACAGTTCATGGAGTTGGCGGTAAACATCCCTGAGCAGGAGCCACAAGTCGGGCAGGCGCTGCGTTCAGTAGCATCAATACGTTCATCACGACGTAGGATCACGCTGCTTCAATCATTGCATCAACTAAGTCTAAACGAATCAGTTGATCCGATAACTTGGTTTTGCCGGCTTTCCATAGGGCCACCTGAAACAAAAATCGCCGGGATATTCAGGCGCATTGCCGCCATCAACATTCCCGGGGTGAGTTTTGTCACAGTTGGAAATACACACCATGGCATCAGCGCAGTGGGCATTGACCATGTATTCCACGCTGTCTGCGGTTAAGTCACGGCTTGGTAGGGAATACAGCATCCCGCCGTGTCCCATGGCAATGCGTCATCCACCGCAATGGTGTTGAATTCTTTTGCCACGCCGCCGGCTCAATTTCCGCCGCGACCAGTTGTCCCAGGCGTCTTTTAAATGCATGCCCTGGGACGAGAATTGGGTGAAGGAGTTCACTACCGCAATAATGGGTTTTCCGGAAGTCATTTTCTCATTCCTGTGGCACGCCATAAGGCACGTGCACCCGCCATATTACGACCTTGTGTACTGGTCGCTGAGCGTAGTTTTTGACATAAATAATCTCTCCAAGTAGTAGATTTATTTGCTAATATATGCCTTTGTATTCATTAGTGTAGGAGCAAATTACATTTGCCTCTACAGATATCACATTGTTTTTGTTTATATTAAAAATCCATGCACCTTACGGAGACGTAACAGTCGTAAGAGCTTTCTCAACGATTGCAAATGGTAGCCCCTATGATGGCAAAAGGAATCATAATAGCTGAAAGTGCAGCCTCTTCTTTGTTCAATTTATTAATCACTAATTTCTTTTTCATTGCTAAACTCTACATATTTTGTTTCTAATGGCTGAATAAGTTTAGCCTTTTGCAAAATCTCATTTTTATTTTTATATCAACAAGATTTCATTATTCATTGACATTCTACGTCCATCTCTATAAGGAGAATTTATATTATAAAGTTCATCAAGTTGAGCTTTTGTTAAATTTTTATGGTTAAAATGTATTGATAAGAATGCCTCTACTTCATTGCTTTTTAACATTTTCTTATCTCATCAATCTTCACAAAAGAAATATTTTGAGTATAAGGTGACTCAAGTAATTTAATTAATTGAGCCGTATCCCCATTATCTTTACTATTAAATTGATAACTATTAAGTTGCCCAATCGCATAAATACGATTATCAGCAATAAAGAAAGAATTTGATCACTTCTTTTGGGATGATAATTCTTTATATTGTTGATCTGCTGTTACACAGCCCAATAAAAAGCGTAGCTATCAACATCCCAATAAATAAACGCATCATTTTTACCTTCATAATCTTAAGTTATTTTCCCAACTGCTTCACTAATAAAATCCAAAAGTGCGGTTTGTGTTTTCACTATGAATTTTAACCGCACTTTATTGCTATTTAACGGAATGGGCGAGGATCAAACAATGCACCGAACCAGTGCTTTGAATCTTTATTATCAAACAAGTTAACATCGCTACGGAAACCATAATGGTGCGGTTAAAAATGACAAGCGGTTAATCGCTTCAGAGTCGTCCGAATACGAGAGGTGTCAACCTTGCTGCCATAATAACGCAGTTCACTGTGGCCATAATCGGTTTTGCGTAAGTTTATATTTCGCCAACAGCTCATTTCGATTTTCATATTGTCGACTGACGCCTTCCGCCTCATAAATCACATCATAAATATCAAACTGAGACGAAATGCCATAACGTTGTTGCAATTTATTTTTGAGTACTACGTCGTTTGCTGGAACATATAAATTTCTTTAATAATTCACTGCGTTGTTTTTCCGTTAAGTTATCCACCGCACATACAATCGTAACGTTGCAGAAACCTTTTTATCTTCTTGATCAATCAGGAAGACCGGTTCCACCTTTCAATTGCTTTGGTGTAAGAGCTATTCAGAAATTTTGATAAATCAGAGTTGCAGCGCCGCGAGTTCAAAATTTTCCTTATCGGTAAAAGACAAAAAGTCGGCTGTCTTGACTAAAGATAAACATCTCGATTGGCTCCCTTGATGTCGAGTGATGAATGTGAAGTACAAAGCCGACATGCCAAACACTGAAAAATAGCATTATTAATATGAGTTTTTCATTTTTAATCTCCTTATGAAGGGGCTGAGACGGTTAAAATTTGCGGTTAAGGTTTGTTTTGTGCTGTTTTTATTTGCTTTTACTCATACTTCATGCTAAGTTACTAACGCAACACCGACACGGAAGTATTGGCGGCAGAAGATAAAATGAAAAATTATCCTATAGTAGGCTCGTTTTATTTAATCTCCACACATCATCAATTTTTCTCCAACTGACTGACTCAACAAATCCAAAGTGCGGTCGGATTTTACGGTGAATTTAACCGCACTTTGTCGTCAATCAGTTTGCATATCCATTTCGAGTCACGGGTGAAGCCACGGTGGCGGATGACGCGGAGAATGCGTTCCAACACTTCGGGGCGGTGTTGGGCAGTGAGTCTCGATTTGGTGTTCCATGTGATTACTCCATGCTTTCCAACATATCTGACGTTTGCACGCGCCCGGCGGCACTAACGGCCACCGTTTTCGTCGGAATGGATGCAAATATGCAATAAATAAGCCTCTTGGCTGTTGAATGAGCGTTCTAGCGCGGCGTCCACTTGATGGGCGGAATCGCCGCGTTCCTTTAATGCCGAACGCCGAGGCGGCACCACGAAATCCGGGTTGTCGCTCCAGAATCGTGCTACTGTGACGCGCATTGAAGAAGAGGGATTGCCATTGGCGCATCCATGCCGAGGCGTTGGTTGATCCAATAACACGATTTTAATTGGGGCTTTGCCACGACCAATGGAGCCGAGCTCTTGAATATTCATCATGATGGAGCCATCACCACTGACTAAAATCACTCTCATCTTCCGGGCGGGCTTTTTCGCACCGATGGCGGCCGGCAAACCGAAGCCCATGGTACCGAAACCGGCGGAGGTGATGAAGTTTTCCGGTGCGTGATGTTGCACGTGTAACGCCGACCACATTTGATGTTGTCCCACATCGGTCACGACGATGGTTTCTGGTGTTTTTACGTGAAATGCTATTGAGCAACGTCACATAACGGATTGATGAGTTGTTCGCCACAATGTTCGCCGTAGCTGAACGCAAATTGCTGTTTATATTGCGCGACGGTTTGTTGCCAAGGGCAACATCAAGTGGCATGCTGAGGCTTTCTAGCGTGGCGATTAGATGGCCGTAACGCCACATCAGGGCGGCGTAATTTGCCTAATTCGGCGCCATCGATGTCCACATGAACCACTTTGGCGTGTGGCGCGAAGGTGTCGAGTTTGCCGGTTACGCGGTCATCAAAACGCGCGCCGAATACGAGCAATAAATCGGCTTCTTGGGTGGCGTGAAGTTAGCGGCTTTTGGTGCCGTGCATACCGATCATACCGAGATAATAGGATCGTCGGGTGAGACGGTGCAAGCGCTCTGAGGTCACGATACTTGGCATTTGTGTCGTGTAAGAAATAACGCAATGCCGGAACGGCACCTGCCATGCCCACACCTCCGCCGATGTAAGCCATCGGGCGTTTGGCTTGTTGTAATAATTCGATGGCTTGGGCTAAATGCGCATCACAAAGTGCGGTCATTTTTTGCGGTGAATTAACGATAGGTTTTGCCGTGGTCGGTGCAAGTTGGACGTCTTTCGGTACATCCACCAATACCGGGCCCGGTCTGCCACTTTGGCGATTTCCAAAGGCTTTGGCGATAATTTCAGGTAATTCTTCAATATTTTGTACAATGAAGCTGTGTTTGGTGCAGGCAAGGGATAAACCGAGTACATCCGCTTCCTGAAAGGCGTCGGTGCCGATAAGCGGGGCTGCGACTTGGCCTGTAATGGCAACGATAGGAATGGAATCCATTAAGGCATCGCCTAAACCGGTCACTAAATTGGCTGCGCCGGGGCCGGAGGTAGCAATACATACACCGACCTTGCCGGACGCTCGAGCAGCAGCCGATAGCCGCCATGGCTGCGCCTTGTTCGTTGCGACAAAGTAGGTGATCTGCCGGAATCATAAATTGCATCGTAGGTTGGCACGATGGCGCCGCCGGGTAGCCGAAGATTGTGTTCACAGTGGTGTGCTTTTTAAGCACTCGATTATTAAATTTGCACCATTCATTTTCGTCGTTATTTTTCAATTGTTATCGTTAATTTGGGAGGAGATTTTCTACAGTGTGGAAAGTTTAATTTTATTACATTTCTTAAAAATTCAAGAAAACATCAAATATTTTTTGTGCAAAATTTGCTACCATTAGTCATTATTTTATTTAAGGTTAAAAATTATGCAAAAACTTCTTACTCGACGCTATCGTTTCGGATATGGATGGAACATTACTCAACGGGCATCATGTGGTCGGTGATTTTACCGCGCAAAACTTTGGAACGCCTGTATGAAAGCAAGGTGGATATTGTTCTTGCCACGGGACGTAATTACTTTGATGTGTCCAGTATTTTGAAGAAGACTACAGGTGAGGAGGCGGTGCTGATCACTTCAAACGGTGCTCAAGCGCATAATTTTGCAGGAGCCGTTGCTAAATAATTCCTTGCCGGAAGAGATTGCTTATCAAGTGATGAATTTGCCGTTTTGATGATATACGGGTATGTGTGAACAGCTATCAGGCTGATGGCTGGTTTATCAACAAAGACATTCCCTGAGCTTTATAAATACCACAAAGACTCGGGTTTTTGTGTACGACGGTGGTGATTTTAAACAGCACCATGGTCGTGATACGGAAAAAGTGTTTTCATTGCCCGCACACCGGCAGATTTGGTGGAATTGGAACATCAATTGCGCGATCGTTTCGGTGGCAAACCAGCATCACCTAGTCCACGCCGAGTTGCTTTTGGAAGTGATGAATAAAAATGTGCAAAAAGCCACCGCACTTGCCCAAGTCGTACAGGCGAGGATTATGGCTTGCAGGACTGTATCGCCTTTGGTGACGGCATGAACGATGTAGAAATGTTATCGGAGGTGGGCAAAGGGTACTCATGCGGCAACGCTGATCCGCGTTTGATAAAAACTGTCCGCAGTTGGAGACTCATGGGCGTAATACCCATGAAGCTGTTGCCGCTTACTTACGGGCAATTTTCGCGGACTATTAATGCCATACCTTATTCCACCTTACTTTTCATTAGCGGTGGCGCCGTACTTGGCGCCTGTCTTTGCAGTTGGGGTTGGGTGTGATACTCAATCCGCTGTTTGCCGCCTTTTCTTTCGGTACACTGATTGCCAATTATGTGGGCTGTTTCATTATCGGTGCGTTATTGCATTATTTTTGGTTCTTTTCCAAATTTCGGAAGAATGGAAGTTGTTCTTGGTGACAGGCTTTCTTGGCAGTTTAACCACCTTTTCCTCATTTTCCATTGAAGTGGTGAACAATTTGTTTAACGGCAAATTTGGTGTCGGCATGGGTTTGATTGCCGCGCACCGTGATGGGCAGTTTGTTGTTTACGCTATTCGGTTTATTACTTGTTCGTTACGTGCTGAGTAAAAACGCATAAATATACTGCAATGTCGGTGTGCGAATATCATCCGTTTCAAACAGATTTCATGTTTTGGCGCGCGCGATTTTTCTGAAGTCCCCATGAGCAAAAAGTGCGGTTAGTTTTTCCAACGTTTTATTGTCCACGATTTTCCTCTTCCGCCTCCAACACTAATACCGGTGTTTCCACCCGACGAATGATTTTCGGCAGATGTTTGATGGCATTTAAAGCATAAATGCACCCAACGGAATGTCGGCCCACCCAAACAGGAATGTTTGGATTAGCTAAAGTCACTTCATTCATCCACTGCATCTGCGCGGCATCATGGCTGAGGTTATTTTCCTGTAGGTTGGCGGGTTTATATGGTCCCTTGCCGAACACATAGCGTTCCCTGCCCCCACAACATCATCATGTTTTAACAGAATTTCATCACGTACGGGCTGTTTTGGCACGCCAAAAACGGTGCAGAAAAACACCGCACGTTGAATTCTGTGGTCGAAATTTACCAAATAATAGGTTGTGACTAAAGCACCCAAGGAATGCGCCAAAATATATTGGTTAGGATAGGGATAAAAGTGCGGTCAGATTGTCGATAATTTCTGCCATATCTTCGGCATAAAAGACGAAAACTCATCTAAATGACCTTTTTCGCCGTCTTTCAATAAATGTTGGGAATAACCTTGTCCGCGATGGTCAAAAATCAGTACGTCATAGCCCTTGTTGATAAAAATCATAAAGCCAATTCCGTCCATTTCAAAAATATTTTCCGCCCGACCATTCACCGCGATCACCAACTCACGCGCTGTCGGATGATGGGTAAAATGACGGTATGCCAGTCGACAGCCGTTTTTCCCGTTGAGATATTGCAACGGGTATTGGGCAGCGAATTGGTGCTAATTGAGTGCTATTGAACGGTTGCATGCTTGCTGAAAAGTCGCTGTTGTTTGGTGAACGCATAAAAATACGATAACCAAGAAGAAATAGAAAATATTGCCGGAATTATGGCTGAAAAAGCCTTGGCTAAGCCGTAAAAACATGACGGAAAGAATATGCGACACCAAGTAAGCCTGCTAATTTCAGTTCTGCATTAGCGCTCTTTGAATCGCGCCAAAAAGACACAAAATGGCACTCAAAAACGCCGATTAACGCCAATAAACCCACTATGCCGCGTTTGGATAAATCGTCGAAATATTGGTTATGGGCGTGATTAAAATATCGACGCATATTCGCTGATTAGGCCTTGCTCAAATTGTTGTTTACGCTTTTCGATACGCCTTGCACACCCAGCCGAGCAACGGTTTTTCTTGCGCCATTAACAAGGCGCTTTTTCCACATATCAAATCGCGCACCAACGGAAGTGGAGCCGTCATTTTTGTAGATAAGCACTGATGTCATGTTCGGCGGCAGCAATGCGTTCCGCAATGCGATTGTTGGCAACTGGCTCACACCAAAAACCGGCAATCACTAAAATGCTGAACAAGCCGAGAAAAATCGTTTTGAAAGATATTGGCGATAAGTCCACAGCATAAAGATGAGAATAAACGGCACACTCCAACCGCCGCGCGCCATGGAAGAATGCTGCCAAGAACGCCGACCTCAATGCTGCAAAAGATGCAAAAGTGCGGTCAGTTTTAATTGTGTTTTTGAAAGAAATAAAATCCTACAGCAAGCTAAACATCCCTAGTGACATTGCAATATCCCCTCCTTGAATGTGCATAATGCGAACACTAAATGCCATTCACTGTGCAATACTAGCTTGTCATAGACGGCTGTGATGCCCGCAATCATTGAACCTAAAAGATCGCATAAAGCACCATGTTTTAGGCGTGGAGGGATATGCAGTAGTAATAGAAGCACCGGAATGAATAGTAATACGACTTGGATTATCCAATTCTCGTATTTTCCCTTGGTGGACAACAAATGAGATAACGAATGTGGCAAAGTAAAGATAACTGTGAGATCAGCATCTTATCTTCTTTTTGATAACGACCATTGCCACTTTTTATTACGCCATAGATGCAGTAGCCAAGTCCTAATACTGCGAGCAGCGCAGGGCGATATGTATCCATTCTTAATGTTCAACAGGGACAAAAAGAAAAAGCCGATGAGTGAAATTTACAGTCGTAGATAATGTTTTTGGGTGTCGATAGCAGCATAGTCGATCATCAATAGAAATAAAACCGCACTAAAAAGTGAAGTGCGGTCGTACTTTTAATGTGTTTTTGATTAATTATAAAACGTCAACGCAGTTTAAGTCTTCGAAAGATTGTTCTAAGCGTTTAGACATAGACTCTTCCATTTTTGCGTAACCAAACGCGTGGGTCGTAGTATTTTTTGTTTGGTGCATCAGGACCTTCAGGGTTTACCTAATTGACCTTGCAAATACGCTTCGTTCGCTTTGTAGAAACTGAAAATACCATTCCATGACGCCCATTGCGTGTCGGTATCAATGTTCATTTTGATGCGCCGTAGCAATGGCTTCACGAATTTCTTCACGGGAAGAACCGGAACCACCGTGGAAGACGAAATTGATTGGTTTCGCCGGCAGATTGCGCTCTTTGGCCACGAATTCTTGACTTGCGCCTAAAATAGACGGTTTTTAATTTCACATTACCCGGTTTGTACACGCCGTGTACGTTACCGAATCTGCAGCAACGGTAAAGTTTAGGGACTAACCGGATGTAATTGGTCGTAAACATAAAGCACGTCAGACGGTTGGGTATAAAGACGGATTCATCCACATCGGAGTTATCCACGCCATCTTCTTCACCACCGGTGATACCGATTTCGATTTCAAGAGTCATGCCCATTTTGTCCATACGGGCAAGGTATTCACGGCAGATTGCCATGTTTTCTTCCATTGGCTCCTCGGAAAGGTCAGAGCATGTGGGAAGAGAATAATGGACGACCGGTTTCTGCGAAGTGTTTTTTCACCGGCTTCAAGTAAGCCGTCGATCCATGGAAGTAATTTTTCGCTGCGTGGTCGGTGTGTAAAATCACCGGTACGCCGTGATTCTTTTGGCTAAAAGCATGAACGTGTTTTGCTCCTGCAATGGCACCTAAATACGTCAGGGACGGGCACCGCTGGTTGGTTTAATGCCTTTACCGCGCTAGAATGCTGCACCACCGTTAGAAAATTGAATAATTACAGGCGCTTTTACACGTGCGGCCGTTTTCTAAAACGGCATTAACGGAGTTAGAGCCAACGCAGTTCACGGCAGGAAGTGCAAAGCCGTGTTCTTTTGCGTATGCAAATACTTTTTGAACATCTTCGCCGGTAAGCACGCCCGGTTTGACGAGATCTAATAATTTTAGCCATTTTCGTTTTTTCCTTTTTGTGTAGGGTGGGGGTTATCCCCACCGTTTGAAGAATTTATCCAGAACTCTTTATTGCTAGTGCGCGTCTTTTAATGCGTTCTGATTGTTAACTTTTTGGCGCGCATCAGGGAGACGCGCGCCATCGTTTATTATCTTATGCAGGGAAAAGTGCGGTTAGTTTTTCGCACGTTTCTCAAGAATTTCCACAGCCGGTAAGACTTTTGCCTTCGACGAACTCTAGAATGCACCGCCGCCGGTAGAAATATAGAAATTTTATCTGCAATGCCGAATCAAATCAATTGCTGCAAGGGTGTCACCGCCGCCTGCGATAGAGAAAGCATCGCTATCGGCAATGGCGTGGGAAATGATTTCCGTACCTTTGCGGAGTTCGGGAATTCAAACACACCCACCGGGCCGTTCCATAATACGGTTTTGCATTTTTGATAATTTCTGCAAGTTGTTCTGCAGATTTATCGCCGATATCGAAAAATGGATTCGTCATCTTTCACTTCGGTCACGGATTTTTCTGTTGCCGGTGCGGTTTCGGAGAACTCGGTACCCACACGAACATCAACCGGTACAGGAATGTCGGTGCTTGCCGCTAATTCTTTGGCTACAGGGATTAAATCTGCTTCGTATAAGGATTTACCGACGTTATGACCGGCTGCCGCAATGAAGGTGTTGGCGATACCGCCGCCTACGATAATTTGGTCGGCAATTTTGGAAAGTGAGTTTAATACTTCTAATTTAGTTGATACTTTAGAACCACCCACGATAGCCACCATTGGGCGGGCAGGTTCTTTTTAATGCTTTACCAAGCGCATCAAGTTCTGCTGCAAGCAATGGACCTGCACAAGCAACCGGTGCAAATTCTGCTACGCCGTAAGTAGAGGCTTGCGCGCGGTGTGCGGTACCGAATGCGTCCATAATGAATACATCACAAAGTGCGGCGTATTTTTGGATAATTCAGGATCGTTTTTCTTCTCACCTTTGTTCACACGAACGTTTTTCTAATACAACGATTTCACCCGGCTTTCACATCAACGCCATTGAGGTAATCAGCGCTCTAAACGTACGGGACATCAAGGTGTTCGTTTAAGTAATCAACGACAGGTTGTAGGGGAATCTTCAGGTTTAAATTCACCTTCGGTCGGACGACCCTAAGTGGGAGGTCACCATCACTTTTGCGCCTTTTTCCAAGGCTAATTTTAAGGTTGGGATGGTGGCACGAATACGTGCATCAGAAGTGACTTTGCCGTCTTTTACCGGCACATTAAGATCGGCACGGATGAAAACACGTTTTCCGCTTTAAATCTAGATCGGTCATTTTGATTACTGACATAATTTACCTCTTTTGTATGATTAAAATGAAAAATTAAATACTGAAGTGATTATACCTGAAACTGAGTAGTCTGTAACCTGAATAATATTCATTAGGCAAACGATTTCCCTCTTGAGTTCCAAAGAACTAATATCCTGTTCGACTGCTCGGACAATCCATCACCTGCCAATCCAAATCGTAACAAATAAACAATTCATTACGCGCCGCGCCAAGATACGCATTTTTGAGCTGTGGGTTATTGCTTTTCACCCATTTAAACAGCTCAGTTACGACTTAATTCATAGTTCGGTAGCTTCAAAGTGCGGTATAAATTTTTGATTTTTCAAAAGTAATCTTTCGCATTATCAAAAGATACAGGCGCCGTGTTTTTCCCATTCGCCTTGTAACAAACTGGAGCTTGGCATTTCCGGCAAATAACGTTCGATGAGTTCTTGCGGTAATTTTGGTAAATCGCCTTGGCAAAAACGCGGATGCTCGTTGACACGTCTGGCTTGTTTGTTTTGTGACCATAAACCGTGTACGATCCAACCGAATTGCTGTGTTAAACCGCATTGGTATTGTAGTGAATTCGGTAACTCGTTGCCATATTGTTTACGTTGACGATCGCAAAAACGCCGGCGACCAAGAAAGTACCAGTGTGTAATAGTCGGTTTGCGCGTTTTTTATTTTGGCCGATAGGGGTCATTTTTCATAATGTAGTCGTAATCCCTGATCGATAACAACACCAACTGCTTGTTTCTGCTTGGAAAAATAATACCAGCCGGCAGGTAAAAACATTAAAAAGCCACCACAAAAAGACGGTAGCAACATACGTTTTCGTTCATAGAAAATTCCTTTAATTTTGTTAGCGTATTGATTATAATCCGACCCCTTTCATTTTTCTCCGAGAACATCATGGCTCTACTCATTACTGACAAAATGCACAAACTGCGATATGTGCTTGCCGGAATGCCCGAATGAAGCAATTTCAATCGGGAGGCGATCTATGTCATCGATCCGGCGCTCTGCACCGAATGTGTCGGCCATTATGACACTCCAACCTGTCAAAAAGGTTTGTCCTATCAGCAAATGTATCATCACTGATCCGGCGCATATCGAAACCGAAGAGGAACTTTGGGAGCGCTTTGTGTTGATTCATCATATGGATAAGTTGTAGAAATTTATTGTTCATTTTATTTATTCAGGATTGTTTCATTATTTCTTTTTCTGTTTTGGGTTTAATTGAAACTCAATAAATTCTCTTGGGATTTCTGATTTTTTTATTTCTTCTTCAGAGTAAGATTGGTTTTAATGCTCCTATAGCACCCTCAGTAATTTAAGTCGTTGTATTTAGGTTCAGGTACGTTATTTATTACTGTTTGATAGCATGCTTTATAAGGCATTTCTAGGTATTCTTTCAATAAACATAAACCAATACCTAAGCCCGCATTCTGATGCATAATAGGCATTGTTTCATTATTTCTACCGCTTTCTTATATTCATGTAACTGTGAAATAAGGATATTTACATACATTAGCTTCCATTTTTCACTATTGTGTTTATGTAGCACATTTTCAATTTCTGAAGCCAATTTCATAAGATCTTCTTTTATTATTTGCTTTTTTATACTTGAAATATATTTTTGTTGGTATTCATCAAAGAGCTTTTGATCTTGAGTATTGTTATACCAATAAAGTAAGTAAATGCAGCCTATTGATAATATAAAAATATAATGCTTTTTCATTCTATAATAATCTCTTCTGTATGCGTTGACGGAAACCAGTTTGTCACTAATCCGGAGCCTGAATCATATATACACTGTGTAGACATTTTTACTTTTTAGTTTTTGGTGTCGATATCCCGACGGTATATAAAAAGGATGTTTCACCTAAAAACGTTGGTTAGAGGCAAGCATATAACTTTTTGGTTGTATCGATTTTTAATGTAGCTTGATGAATAGTTTGATAACTTTGGGTCATCATGGTTATGGTGACAATAAAAGATACAGTTGTTTTTACAGATGCGTTATGCATAAAAACGCTGGCACTTATATTACATATGTCATTTCTGATGCCTATATTTCCATAAATGATGCCTAATCCATTCATTCCAATATTTTCACTTGGAATAAAATTGGGAATTAATGTTTTAAAAGCTAATAAATTTGTTCATTCAAAATGCCACTTCACTAGTAAAACTCCCGCATTTACCGCCACATTTAAGTTGCTTTTTCAATGGGTTGGCAAAGGATAGGCGCACTTGCTCATCTTCTTTATTTACCAAGTCTTCCGTTGAACCTTCGCTTAGCACAAAAACCGTTTTGTTTTTAACCGCACTTTATCCAATGATGTGCCGTTTTTGCCAGTAGCAATATGCACGATTTGATAATCGGCCGCGCGTAATGTGGCTAAGGCATGACGCGTATCTGCAGTTTCAACACGCGGATATATTCCGCACCGCCTTCCGCGACGCGTAATGTAATTGGCGAGTTAAGACTTTCAGGGGTTTTCCGTGATGATGTGCTTCACGCCGAAAAAAATGCGCAAGTGCGTAAAATGCCACCGATATTTTTGTGCATTGTTGACACCGTCCAGCAGCACCAAACAGTCCTCCGAATGTGGCACATCCAAATAGCTTTGCAACGTAAACGGATGGGATTTTTCACCAACATACAAATGCCGCCGTGATGTTCGGTGCCGCTGACCTTGGTAAGCTCTTCACTATCAACGATGTGATACACCTTTTTATTCGCAGCTAAATAGCTACAAATGTCGCCGATTTTATGCGCCATTTGCACTGTCGCCCATAGGCGCACAATACTGCCGGGGCGTTTTTTTCAAATAAAGGCTAAACAAGCATTCTCGCCATACACTTTTTATTTCTTCGGCCCGATTTTTCTTGATTTTTTCAGGCGCTCTTGGTGATAGCGGACCGGTTTTTTTCTCTTTGATTTTTCGTCAAATTGGCTACTTTTTCACCATGACTTTTACGCGGCCCTCGGTGTCACCGGCTTTTTTTCAGCGTACTTTCAGCAAACACGCGGTGTTTTTTTCAGCGTATTCACGTTTATCTTTAGTTTTTGTCGGCACGACGTTTGTCTTGCTTGAATGGTTGGCGCGCAGCTTGTTCTTCTCGATTAAAGTGCGGTCGATTTTTGTCGCGTTTTTTTGGCGGCCGTCACCGACGCTACGTTCAGAAAAAAAGACTTTTGGGCTGATTTGAAAGTGGGTTTTGTTGAATTTTTGATTCATAATTGGGTTGCCGATAGCAGGGTGAATGGGAATGAAATGAACGAAGTTTGCTCATTTTTTGCAATAAAATTGTGAGCATTATAACGAAAAATCAGCCTTTTTCTACCAAGTTGGGGGATAAATATTGTAAACTATCGCACTAATTTGCTGATTAAGCGTTCTTACTCATTGAGTATTTTATAGAGAACAGATTTATGTTTACAGATAAAACAAAACGCGCGAAAAAGCGTCTTGAAAGCCTGCCGTGTTTGCCGTTGGCCGCCGAACAAGTAGAATTTATTTATGGCCCGGCAGCGTTTAAAACGTGAGATTATTCAACTTATCCGAGAAGCAAAAACCCGAATTATTGTTACCGCACTTTACTGGCAAAATGATGAGGCAGGACAGGAAATTCTGGATGAAATTTATCGCGCTAAACAAGATAAACCTGAACTTGAGGTTAAAAATTTTTAATTGATTGGCACCGCGCTCAGCGGAATTTATTAGGTGCTGAGAAGAGTGCCACCAATGCTGATTGGTATTGCGAAGAACGCCAAAAATATCAACTTGCCGATGACCCGAATATGTTTTTCGGTGTGCCGATTAACACCCGCGAAGTATTCGGCGTGTTACACATTAAAGGTTTTGTGTTTGATAACACCATTCTTTATAGCGGCGCCAGTATTAATAACGTGTATTTACAGCAAAATGAAAAAAATACCGTTACGATCGTTACCCAAAAATCACTAACGCCGTATTAGCCGACACTATGGTGAATTTTTATTCGCCGTTATTTGTTGGATTCCGATGTCGTGCTGCCATTAGATAATGTAAACCGTCCAAAAAACTAAAGAAATTCGATCAAAGTATTCGTCATTTCCGTAAAAATCTGTCTGTTTACGGGCAGTACAAACTGCCAAGTGCGGTCGATTTTTGCAGTGAATTAACGGTAACGCCGTTATTCGGTTTGGGGGCGCGGGCAATATTTTTGAATTGTACGATTGAAGATTTATTCCAATTGGTGGAAGACAAACTCACCATTTGCACGCCGTATTTTCAATTTCCCGCATACGTTACAACAAAAATCCGTTATTTATTACGCAAAAGGCAAAATAGAAATCATTGTGGGCGATAAAGTGGCCAATGATTTTCTATATTCCGCCGGAACAACCGTTCAAAATGGCGGGGGCTTTGCCATATCTATATGAAAGCAATTTACGCCGTTTTAGTAAAAAATTTGAACGTGAAGTTGCTGAAGGGCAATTGATTATTCGTTTATGGAAAGACGGGGATAATACTTATCACCTGAAAGGCATTTGGGTGGATGATAATTATATTTTACTCACCGGTAATAACCTTAACCCACGTGCATGGCGGTTAGATGCAGAAAATGGCTTTATTCATTCATGATCCACAACATCAATTGCGCCCGCAAGTGTTAAAAGAATTGGAACACATCCGTCAACACACTACAGCGTTAAAACACTACAGTGAACTGGAAGAAATGGATCAATATCCGGCACCGGTACAAAAACTACTGAAAAAATTTGCCCGTGTTAAAGCGGATAAATTAGTGAAAGATGATTTTGTAGAAAGTGCAGTGGTTTTTTCAAACGTTTTTACGCATAAAAAAATGCAGCCTGAGCGCTGCATATGTATTAACCTTCCCAACGTTTAAAAATCAATGAGGTATTGACGCCGCCGAAGGCAAAATTATTGTTCATGACATACTGGGTTTGAATGTGGCGACCATTACCACGAGATATAATCCAACTTGCCACAACGTTCATCAATATTATCTAAATTTAAGGTCGGTGCGAACCAGCCGTCACGCATCATTTCAATAGCAAACCAAGATTCTAACGCACCGCACGCGCCTAGCGTATGACCTAAATAGCTTTTTGCGAGCTTAACGGTACATGGCCGAAGACGGCTTCGGTCGCCTGGGTTTCGGCAATATCACCTTGTTCGGTCGCGGTGCCGTGACCATCCACATAACCGATTTGGTTTTGGTGATAACCTGGCGTCTTTTAACGCTAATTCCATGCAGCGTTGCATCGTGTCTTTTGCGGGCGGGTGACGTGAGCCCCATCGCTGTGGCGCCGTAGCCCACGATTTCTGCAATGATCTTCGCGCCGCGGGTCAAGGGGCATGTTCTAATTCTTCTAATACAAAAATACCCGCACCTTCGCCGATCACCAAACCGTCACGATCTTTGTCGTATGGCCGTGGGGTTTGGCTTGGAGTTGGCATTATTACGGCTGGCGGCATGAGAGAATCGAATACATACACTTCCGACGGGCAAAATTCTTCGGCACCGCCGGCCAGCATCATCGGAATTAAACCGTGTTTGATGGATTCATAAGCATAACCAATGCCTTGGCTACCGGATGAACAAGCACTTGAAGTGGGGATAATACGCCCGGTTAAACCAAAGAAAATACCAATATTGGCGGCAGTCGTGTGGGGCATCATGCGTACATAGGTGTTGGCATTAAAAACCGTCGGATTTTCCGGTCATTAATAACTCGGCCGCATCTCTGACGTCATTGGTCGAACCGGTAGAGGAGCCACAAGCAACGCCCATTCTGCCGTCTTTTAAATAAGCCTGAATTTCACCCTTTCATCCAACAAATTGGCATCTGCCAAGGCGCGCTCGGCGGCTTCGACTGCGAATTGAGAGACGCGCCCCTAGGCTAGCGTAATTGTTTGCGATTCCAGTGTTTAGGCGGATGATAGCCATGAATTTCCGCGTCCAAATTGGCTCCCCAACTCAGGGTAACGTTCTGCCCATTCGGTTTTTGCCTGTACCGCATTTTGCTTGCGTTGGAAGGCGGCTTTCACTTCCGACCATTCTTTACCGAAGGCGGTAATCGCACCAATACCTGTGATCACGACTCGTTTCATGTTGATTCTCTTGGTTTGCTTTAGTGATAGCGTAATTGCTTGCGCTTACACGATAAAAATATCCTTAACACAGCCCGCCATTGACCGCAATCACCTGGCGGGTAATGTAGCCGGCTTTTTCGTCCATTAGGAAATTAACGGCGTGTGCGACTTCTTCCGGATCGCCCATACGGCCTGCCGGGATCATTTTTAAGATTTCTTCAATCGGTACATTTTCATCCAAAATATCCGTATCAATTAAACCCTGGCGCTACGCAGTTTACGGTGATTTTACGTTTGGCTAATTCCACCGCTAAGGCTTTTGCCGCGCCGATTAACCCCTGCTTTGGAAGCACTATAATTCACTTGCCCTCGATTACCGATTAAGCCGGATACAGAAGTAATGCACACAATGCGCCCCGCTTTGCGACGGCGGATCATCGACATCATAATCGGGTGAAGCACATTATAAAATCCATCTAAATTGGTGCGTAATACCTGATCCCAATCCTCGTCGGTAAGCGCCGGAAAGGCGTTGTCGCGGGTTAATCCGGCATTTAATCACAACCCCATAATAAGCACCGTTTGTTTCGACATCTGCGGTTAAGATGTCAGCCACCTCGGCGCGGTTGCTGACGTCAAATTGTAATACGCCGGGCTTGTTGTCCCAGTTCGCGCACGGTTTGTGCCACCAATTCGGCTTCGTCAACGCGACTACGGCAATGTACCACAATGTCAAAAGCCTGATTGTGCCAAACGCAAAGCAATGACTTTTACCGATGCCTCTGCTGGATCCTGTAATTAAAACGGTTTCACTCATTTTTGTTCCTGAATTTCAAAGTGCGGTGGTTTTTCAATGAATTTAAACTTGTGGTCTAAAAACATTGAGTGCGCCTTCCACAATCACTTGTTGGTTGGCTTGGTCAATCAGTTGGCAATCAAATACCCCGAACGGTAGCATCTTCAATGAGAGCTTTATTTGAATGCATAACTTACAGCCCACGGCAATATAGGTTTGATGAATGCTAAGTTTGCGGGAGCCAATCCAATATCCCAAACTAATCGGTTTGTCGGCACGAACGCATTTACAACCGGCCCAAGCGGCAAACCCTTGCGCCATGATTTTCAGCGCCTAAAAATGCGGGTAATTTGTTTTCTTTTAACAAGATATTGTCGTCACGAATTCTCGGCTTCCGCCACCAGAAAGTCATCGCCGAAATCAACGACGCGATCCAATAAAAATCATTTTTCCGGTATGGGGAACCAACGGGGCGATGTCGGTGATTGGGCACGTTAAATCAATCATCTCGTTCTCCTAAAAATCAACACGGTGTTGTTGCCGCCGAAAAAGCAAAGGAACTGCTAGCGCCAATGCGTGGTGTGGTTTGCCAACGGCTTTGGGCATCGGTGATGTTGATCAAAGGTAGGGCGTCATCCCGTTGTTGATCCCATAATTGCGCCGGCAACTTGCCGTTAGGGTTTAACAGCGATCGATGGTGCCCCATAAAATGGCGGCTTCGACTGCTCCTGCCGCACCAAGTGTGTGGCCGGTATAAGGTTTTGGTGGTCGTACAAGGCGTATTATCACCAAATACTTGATGTACCGCGAGACTTTCCATTTGGTCATTATGTACCGTGCCGGTCCCGTGTAAATTAATCCAACCGATTTGTGCAGCACTTAATCGGGCGGAGTTTAATGCGTCTTCGAAAGCCGCAATGGCGCCTTTGCCTTCAGGATGCGGCGAGGACATATGATAAGCGTCACTGCTGGCACCGTAGCCTAAGAGGGCGATATTGTCATCCGTTAATTTGTCACGACTCATGATAAAGACCGCGGCGCCTTCGCCTAAATTAATGCCATCGCGATTGGCGGAAAGCGGATTCGAGCGTTTGTCGGACAATACGGATAATGCCCCGAAGCCACTGATGGTGAGCGGTGAAAGTGCATCAACGCCGCCGCAAATCACGGCATCGCATAACTCGGCGTTTAATAGGCGTGCCGCGCTGATTAAAGGCTTTGGCGCCGGAAGTGCAAGCCGTGGATATGCCGTATGTTAAACCTTGTAAGCTATATTGATAGGCGACAAAAATCGGCCGGCGCAGAAAAATATTGTTGTTGCTGTTTGAATGGCGCGCCTTTCCAGTCTTGATGTCCAACGGCGTACTGAAACACTGGGATATTTTCATCTACGCCGGTGGTGGATGTGCCGATAACCACGGCAATGCGTTGACGACCAAAGCGTGCGATTGCCTGTTCAATTTGCGGTTCAATTTGTGCCAAACAATGCCAAAGTAGCTGATTATTACGGCTGGCGTGCGGGCTTGGCAAATCTTGTGGGAACGGGCGTAATGTTGTGTTTACCTCGCCGAATACGCGTTGTTTGCCCGCCATGCTGATAATGGGTGAAAGCCTGATCGGAAGGCGCGAGCGGTGAAGCCCTCAGCTGCCAACTAAATGCTGAATATGCCGTTCAATGCCTTCTCCTAAACTGCTGAGAATGGCCGGTTTGGTTAAATAAAGTGCGGTCATTTTTCCTTTTCAATTTAATTCTTCGATTCGCCAATGGCTTTGATCAGCTAAGTCAATTTCAATCGTGTTAGATAATTGTCTGATCTGCCAGACTTTTTATTTTGAATAAAATAATCGGCGCCGTTTGCCACGGGATTAATTGCGCTAAATGTAAATAGTGCATGGTTTGGGTTTAACGCCGTGGATAGCGCAGAAAAAGCAGTTTGGCTTGTTGGTTGGGCATGACAAAAACCGTCATTTTGCCATCCTTGCGTGGTTAAAATCACCCGCGCCAAAAGGGGCACCCAGAGGATCCGTTTGTACCCAACGCCATTGTTGCGGTTCCGTTTGTAAGGTTAATAGGCTGGCTTGTTGGAGTTGATGTTGGGCGTTTAACTGTTCCACTTTTCAAACACCGAATGTTTTGTTGCTGTGGCGGCAAGTGTTTGACCGTCGGCAACGACGTGCAGGCAGTAAGCACTAAACAACACAACAGCAAGACATATTTCATCATCAGAGCCTAACCTTTAATCTTGCGTAGCGGTGCCACAAATTTCTGCTAGCGCTTTTAAGCGGGGTGTGGATTTCGCCACAAATGGATTTTCCGTATCCCACGCATAGCCCGCCAAAATAGACGACAACATTTGACGAATTTTAGGTTCCGGATTACGTGCATAAATCACATTTTTGGAAAGAATTGTGCATACCAACCGTTTACATAGGTGCGGAAAGCATTCACGCCAACCATTAATGGTTCGCTGAATTCTGTTTGCCAATCCACCGTTTCGCCTTTGAGCTGGCGTGGAATAATACGCGACGCCAAACGGGCCGAATGTAAAGGCGATGGTCACGCCGGAGGAAAATACCGGGTCAAGGAATTCGGCGGCGTTGCCCAACAAGGCAAAATGTTTGCCGTATAACGCTTTTACGTTTGCGGAATAACCTTGAATCTGACGATATGGGAAATCATTTTTCCCCAATTGGCGTTAGCCAAAAATGCGTTTTAACATCGGGCATTCCAACGCGAATTTTTTCAATATGGTTTCATTATCGCCATCTAAGGTTTCCGGCAAACCCACCACACCGATAGAGCAACGGTTGTCGGCAAATGGAATCAACCATAACCACACATCACGGTGTGTCGGGTGTGTCGTAATCAGAATCTTATTTCGGTCAAAGTCAGGAGCATTGATATTGTCATCAATATGTGTGAAACGGGCGACACGGGTAGAGCAGACTGGACGGTGTTTCTAAGTCCAATAAACGCGGCAATACGCGGCCATAACCACTGGCGTCCAATACAAAGCGGGCGGATAAATGATACTCTTCACCGTCTTCGCTACGGACTTTTAATACGGAGGTTTCCCCGAATTATCTAAACTGAGCACTTCATGGCCGAAACGGACTTCTACGCCTTTTTGGCTGTTTCATCAATTAAAATTTTATCAAAAATACCGCGACGAACTTGGTAAGTCGTGCCCGGACCGTGCAGTGAATTTATCGGTGAAATCAAAATAAGTGTAACGATTGCCCCAAGTGAAGGCGGCACCGTTTTTAAATTGGAAGGTTTTCTCGGCATTGACGGCGTCAACCAAGTCCGCTTCCGCTAAAATATCCGTACAATAAGGCAACAGGCTTTCACCGATGACAAAACGCGGGAAATGTTGTTTTTCTAATACACAAACCTTGATGCCTTGTTTGATGCAATAAGGAGGCGGCGACGGAACCCTGCTGGCCCTGCCCCAATAATCACAACATCAAATTGATTCATTTTTGATTCTCCATGACGTAGCATTTTAAAAGTTATAATTACGCTCAGTAACACGCCAATACTCACACTTAACCCGAATGAGGCCACCGCAGGTGTTGAACTTAAGCCCTAATAAGACAAAAAGAAATGAGCGTGGTGGTTGCCGCCAATAATACCGCAATGTACTTACCGTATAAAGGCTCATTTGCGGTTTGCATATAGGCGGTGTAATCAATGCCGATGGCGGAAAACCAACAACAGACCGAACATGGTAAATAAGCTGATTGGCCAACCAAACCAACCAAACATCGCCACCGTTGTTACAATGGCGCATAAAAGGGGCAACAACATTTTTAAGGTATTTTTGGCATCGAAGAAACGCCATAACAAGATCCCGGCAAACATGAACGACAGCACTTTTCAACCAAGCCGCCTGATCTCGGGTGGCTTGGAAAGCCTGATTCAAATGCGCCCGTTTATCCTGCCAGAAAATATCCTGTTGATTGGCAAAATGCGCTAAGGATTGGGTTGCTGAGCCGCTTACCTGCACCACACCGGCCACTTTGCCGTTCATGTTACCCTAAATACAGCGTTTGCCATGCCCTGCCCGACTTGTGTTTGTAACGCGGTGGAGAGCTGTAACGGTGAGGCATGGGCTGGGTCGGTGAGTGCCGTTTGAATACGCTCCGGTGGCACGCCGATGTCCTCTAAAAATCGCATAATCTTGCGGCCTCAAATGTGGTAAGTGCTTGCAGAAATTGCGCTTGTTGCGTTGGTGACATAATCCATTGGGATAGGGCGCGATAGGGGATTTTTGTTCCGCTAATTTTTGCGTGAGCGCGTCTTCTTTGGCTAATAATTCATCATCATTATCAGCGATTACCAAGAAATAACGATTCCCCAAATCAATCTCCCGTTAAGTCTCCGATTTGTTTGGCTTCGTTAAGCATGCTTTTGCGGCATGGAAACCCATTCTCGAATATCGTCCTGCCATTTCGATTGATACAATCCGCCGACAATGAATAATAGTAATAACGCGAGTGGTAACGGTCCGATTTTCCGTTGTAAAAACGCGTCGAAAAATGACCGCACTTTAGGGCGGGAGGCCAGCGGTTTTGGCTTGGTAACGACGAAAGCGCGACGGTAGAAATAATAGGGTCGCCAACATGGCCGCGATCAGGGCAATAGCGGAGAAAAGTGCGGTCTGTTTTAACACCGGAAGTGCGGTAAAGCCGAGCAGGCTCATAGCCCAAGAGCGTCACAAATAAGCTAATCAGAAAAGTAAAACGTAATTTCTTCATCGCCTGAACGCCATTCCACTGCAGGTTTGAAAAGGGAAGAGGAGAGCCAGTGTAGCGGAAAATCAATGAGTACACCGATTAAACTGGTGCCGATGACGATGGTTAAAAATATGAATTTGCCCAAAGGCCAGCACCGTTGCGGTGACGCCGCTTAGCATCCCCTGCCATAATCGGCAGAAAGAGCCATAATACGCGTAGCGTTCGGAAGGTTGTCAGCAGTAATAATAAGGTTAGGCTGACGCCGAGCAGGCTCATTAAGGTGCTTTCCCGTTCGGCTTTCATTTTAGCTTGAGCGGCAAACAGGGGCGGCCCGGTGGCTATGCATTTGCCCGCCGTTCGCGTCAACTTTGCTTTACGATTTTCCGTTAAAAAGTGCGGTCGGTTTTTAACGATGGATTGATCAAACTGCCCCTGTGCCAATACGCCACGTAGCAAAACCCATGTTTTCTCTTTTTCGACAATATACAGCATGCCGTTTTTCCGCATTCCATTGAACCCGGCTTTGGGATTGCGCCTGCGCTAATACAAATCGGCCGAAGCCCAACCAGTCTTGTTCTAAAGACAGTAAATTGGTTTGAGCAAACGGGTTGGTAATTTGTTCGGCATAGTGCTGAAAAATAGGTTTGTGGATTATTCAGTAATTGCTGACGAATTCCTTTGCGGCAAGGTGGCAAAAGCGTAATTGTTTGATTTCTTCACGCAACGTTGTCAGATTCGGTTGCATTTTGTCGTTCACTTGCGTGAACAAGCCGCTTTGCCGCCATTGCTGTGCAATGTTCTCATTAAGTTGAAAACGCAGTTTTCGGATCTTGATGGCCAATAAGCACAATGACTTGTTGATTAAGTAATGCTTCTTGATGTTGATCCGTTTGGATTTGTAAGTCTGTCCAACCTTGTTCTTGCGGCAACAGCGCACGCAAGTCGGTTTGTAACCAATCGCCTTTCTTGACCAAATAGCCCAGCGTCGCCAAGGTGGCGATTAAAAATAGGGCGTATAGACAGGGAAAGTGCGGTGTTTTTTCATCGTTTTTATTCAAGGGCGGATTGTGCCATGGCGGACAAGGGTTGATTTTTGTTGAATGTGGTCAAACTGAATGTGGGTTTTATCGCCCTGTTTTCGTTTAACACAATGGTTTTCACGACATTATCGCCTTGAATTTGAATGTCGGTAAAAATCTGTTTCATTAATAGCGAACTTGGCGTTAAGGTTAAATGCCAATGTTGTGCGTTACTGCCGAGCGTCACATCAAATTGTGATTTTAGCCCCGAAATATCACCTGACAACAAGCCTAAAAACAGCGAAATTTGTTCCGCTTGTCCCATTTTCCCATTGGCGACCCATTGTTTTCCGTCCCATTGCATAATGCCGTCTTTTTCACCTGTAATTGATTGGCAAAAGGTTTTTCCATTTGCCATAACAAAGCCCTTTTGCGCCAAAAGCGTGAACTTGCCTTGGGTAGTAATAGGGTTGGTTAAGGATTTCAGAAAGCGTTGTTGGGTAAAATCGCCTTGCACGTTTTTAGGCGTTTGCAACAACATGATCAATTCACCTTCGGAAAAGGCAAAGGTGAGCGGGCTAAGCAATAACAAAACAAAAAGTGAGGCTTTACGCATGGCTTTTCTCCGCCTGAAAAACTCGGGTGATTTTCCACCGCACTTCGCCAGCAAGGCGGAGTTTTGCAGTACATTTCGCCGCTTTTTAATTTTCTACGGCCACTTGGTGGTGCTACCGCTGGTGAGTTTTTGTTTGGTTGCCAGATCACGAATCACATAATCGATACGAATACAACTTTCGTATTCCACCAAGAACAATTCAACGCGAATTTTCTGACGGAAAACGGTGGGTTTTGACATACTTCAGATTTAACTGCACAACCGGCCAACCATAGCCTTTTTCTCATCATCATCGTAGGTGTAATGAATTTCGTCTAAAAATGCACAGCGTGCCATTTCCAAGTATTTCACGTAATGTCCATGCCACATGACATTCATGGAATCCACGTCAAAAACTGGATTTCATAGTCGGAAGCGTGGTGGCAATAAATATGTTTTTCATTTTGAATCGTCTTCCCAAAAATCGTAAAAGTTTCAAAACCAATAAAGCGGATTTTTCTTCACATTCTTTCGCCAGTAAATCCGCATAGCGTTGTATGCCGCTTCAATATTTTCTGCGCGTTGCTTGCCACGGCCTTCAATCGGGGCAGAAAAATGCCGCAATTTTTAAGTGGTAATCGCCCCGTTTTTAAGCAAACACCGTATTAATCGGGGTTTTAGTATGCTGCCATTAGCCATGCCCCTTGCGGAAATTCTGCTTTTTCTCCTAAAAATGAATCTTTTGGGTTTTGTCGCCGCGCTACCGGAGATGCGATCCGCCGCGATGGCAATCCATTCTCCCCGCTCGATACGCTCATGTAATTCCAGCATTTTTGCGCATCTAAATCTTCCACCTGAATTAATGGTAATGAGGTGGCACCGGCTTTTTCCAAGGTTTCATTAAAGGCTTGTGCGTGGCGGTTATGTAGCAAAAATGTTTAATCGAAAAATTACCGTGATGTCCACTGTCCACCAGGGGACGACAAATTTCAATATTACCAAAAGTGAGAACACACTAAAATCTGACCGCGGCCTTGGGAACGAATGGCTTGATAGACATTGTCCGTATCATCAATACGAGATCAGGGTAACGAATTTTTTCTGCCACACGGCAAAAACGGTCGGTAATTGCCTCACCAAACGCCAAAAATGCCGAAACAAGGCATAACGCGGCAATTTTATGTGGGAAAAAGTTCGTTGTAAGCGTTGTTGGTAGCGGGCAATATTTCGGCGGGCTTTTTCTTGAGGTGAGAAAAATAACTCACCACAATAAACGTAATGAGACGAATTAACCACAGAGGACAATACTGCACGATTAAACGGGTTAAATTGAGGAAAAATTTACTGCCCCGTTCATGTTGTTGAGCCCAATGTTGTGAAGTCATACTTTACGTCCCGTCAATACCCTTGCCAACATACCGAAAAAGAGGCGGGTATGCATTTTGCTGATCGCCCAATTGTCGGCGAAACCGCGAAAATGCGACACACCGTCCAGTGTATAACGTACCGGTGTTGGCACCCAAACCAAAGGAATTTGGTGCCAGTGGGATTTCACTAAAATATCAATATCAAATTCCATGCGATTGCCTAATGTTTCCTGTTGCATTAATAGCAACATTGCCGCTAACGGATATAAGCGGAATCCACATTCCATCTTTGATGTCGGTGGAAAGGGTGTGAATAGCGTTCCAAAAATCGGTGATTTTGCGTCCGTATAAGCGGGCTTTTGGGGCGTCTTCGCCATAAATAGGGTTGCCACAAATAAGTGCGGTCGGATTTTTGCATTTCAGTAACATTTGTTGAATATCGGGCAGATGATGTTGCCCGTCAGCATCTACTTGAATAGCGTGCGTGAACCCCATGTTGAAGGCCCGGGTAAGCCACTTTCATAGCTGCGCCCTTGCCGCTGTTTTGCGGGCAATAATGTGCGATAACTTTCGGTGGATTTTCTAATTTTTAGCACGGCCACATGTTCAGCAGAAGAACCATCATCTACAATCAGTATCGATAATTCTAGCGCAAGCAATTGTTCTACCACATTGCCGATAGTGTCCGAATGGTTGTAATGAGGAATAATGGCGATGACCTGATTCATGCGAAATGTTCCTCTTTTTGCGTTAAAAAGACCTGCTCAAAATCCCGTTTGCCGATTTTTCGATTGGCTGTTGCGTGGCAGTTCGTCGGTAAAGCGCCAGAAGCGTGGCAAAGCGGAATGTTCTTGGCTTTGCATAAGAAAATGACGCAAGCGGTTGACAATTCATTGCGTCCTAATGTCTTATAGGCCTGAATACCTTCGGTATTTAATGCCACCCAAGCCGCAGGCCGGGCGAGTTTGGGATGTTGTGCCACATAGCAATCCGCCAGCCAAGGATGTCGCAGTAAATCTTGTTCGATTTTAACCAGTGAAATGCGTTTGTCGCCAAATTTCACAATGCGATCAATACGTCCCAGTAAATTGAATTTGCCGTTTTGCCAATTCGGCGGCATCAGCAGTTTGTTCCCGTTGGTTTTAACCATGCGGATTCCACCCATAATGCGCCTTCCTCGTTCAATCCCACTTGTGTGAGTGGCGTTGGTTGCCATAAGCCGTCATCTCTCACGAAAGGCAATCGCGCCGGTTTCTGTGCTGCCACACATTCGATGACGTGGGTTTGTAATTGTTTACGCATAGCATTGCCAACATCAACAGGTAAGACGCCACCGGAAGAAATAATTCCGGCAAAAAGGACATTGGGCTAATTTGGGCGCGTTTAAATTTAATCGGGTTAATAAGGCCGGGCTGCTGATCCACACCACTGAGGGCGCAGAGAGACTTTCTTCAATTAAATGTTCGGGGTAGGGTAATTGTCTGCGGGCAATGGTCCAGCCCATGGTCAACGGCAACATAATACGATAAGACAACCCATAATGATGTTGTGCAGAAACGCTGGACACTAAGTGAATGTGATTGCCGGTGGAAAAAGGGGTGATTGGCGGATAGCGTCCGCTTCAAAGCACATTGCGCCGCGGTTTTTACCAAGATTTTCGGCTGTCCACTGCTGCCTGAGGGTTTTAACCATATTTCCGTTTGCGCATAGCAAGCAAAGTGCGGTGGATTTTCAGGATGTTTTTGCGTGACGCCATAGTGTACAAATTGCGTATCATCAAACAGAAAATCGGCATTTTCTGCGATCCATTGTTGATTTTCTTCCAGTAAATTCGGCGGTAACAAAAATACGCACGCCGGCATGAAAACGAAGGCAACATGGTGCGGGCAAACGGTGTGGCATCTTTCAAGCAAAATGCCACCGTGCGGACATTATCTTGTTTTAGCTGTGCCGCAATTTGCCATGCGCGGGCAATGAAATCCTGCCATTGCCAATCAGGGATGACGGGCGATGAGCGTTGTTGTTTCTCTTAGGTTGTACATAGAATCATTCATGGGTTTATCCGTCATGTTTATTCATAATGTTGCTTAACTTTTTGACGAGACCAACCACTCGCCGCCATGACGACACCGATAACGCAATAAGAAATCACACCGGTGTAGAGTGCCCAAAAATCGTAATATTTCAGCCAAATAGCGGCGCCGGTAATGAGAATGTTGATAATAAATACGCCACACCAAAGTTGGGTCACTTTACGCGTGTAACGCACGCCGGCTTCATTTAAATCCGGTGTCTGTAAGCGGGCGAGGCGTTCCACCACGGTTTGTTCGCTCCATAGCTGCTACCGAACAGAGACAGCATTAAACGCGTTAATAATGATTGGATGCAAAACATGGTTTCAATGGAGCGGGTGAATGCTACCACTCGCCAAAATCAATGCCATCGACCAAGAAAAATAACGTTGCCCTTGTTGTTGAAAAAGAGCCTTGAGCGCCCAGCACAGCCGCGATCCAAGGCAAATGAAACAGCATTTGTTGGTTGTTCGCAAACAGCCAAATAATGGGGTAGAGCAATGCCGGTTAAGGTTAATAAGAGGTTGATGAACACGTTAATCATGGTCTTTCACCGGCAGTATTGAAGATTATTTGAACGATTGAACAGCGTTTAAAAGATAGCCACGCCGCTACAACAAATTTCACCTTCCACTTTGAGCTGGAAAGTCACTTTATCCCCTTGTCCGTTAAGCGTTAAGCTTAGTTCAAACTCATCATTCGGACGTAAAAATTTCTGGAATTTGAGTTTATCAATACAACAAAAAGCCCACATCTTGTGCTAAAAATTCACTGGTTTTTCGCCAAATCCATTCTGCAATTCAGATGACGCCGGGGACTAACGGGAAATTTGCAAAATGATCTTTAAGGTAAATTAAATCTAATGGCACTTTGCCCTGTGGCGTGATAATGATGTCTCATTTGTTGTGCTAAACCAAATAGGATCATGTAGCGGCACTCGGGAAGGCAAGTGCGGTTAAATTCAGCTTATTTATTTTTAGATTGGCTATTGCGCGGTAATTTGTCGGTAAAACGCCAAAAACGTGGAATGGCCGTCTTATCTTGGGTTGCCGATAAGTGCGTTTTCAGCTGTTCCACCCAAATAACGTCGTCCATGTCCCCGCAAAGCCTCGATACCTTGAGCGGTTAATCCCACCCACGCGGCCAAACGGGCTTGTTCGGGGTGTTGGGCACTATAGCAATCATCCACCCACGGATGTTGCATTAATTTACCTTCAATGCCGGCCAACGATGTGCCGTTTATCGCCGATTTTTACGATGCGGTCGCTGCGTCCGAGCAGACGAAAACCGCCATCGGTGAATTCACCACATCTGCTGTTTTGTTCACGATGGGAAAGCCATGCCCCTTCAATCCATAAAGGCACCATGTTCGTCACTGCCTAATTGGCTGTTCGGCGGGTTTGCCATAAATGGACATTGTCACGAATAGCGATTGGGCCGGTCCCCGTGCTGCCGTAAATTTCCAATAATCGGTTGTTGTAACGGTTTACGCATTTGTTCGAGGTCTCTTCCGGCAAAAGCACCGCCGGAGGAAATTACGCCCGCAAAGGCTTTTGGGCATTGTTGTGTTAAACCAGTCAATCCGCGTTAACATAGCGGGGCTACTGACCACCACAACCTGTTTGGCCTTTTGCGCTTCGGCGATGATACATTCCGATAAAACTGTTGCTTGCGACCGATTTTGCCAACCGGTGACCAAAAGACATCATGATGTGCACGGTCAGCCATAAACATGCTGAATGCTAACGGTGCTAATGGCAGTAATCATTGCCGGCACGTAAAGGAAGGGTACAGCTAAAGCGCTTCGGCGCCAAGCCACATTGCTCAGCAGTTTTGATAATGGTCTTAAGCTTCGCCGGTGCTACCGGAGGTTTTTAAACCAGATTTCCGTTTGATTGGTATAATCAAAGGAGCGGTCGATTTTGCAGGATGTTTTTGCACCTCTTGTTGTGTGTACCGAAATGCTCGAAATCTTCGGCGGAAGGTTGGTTTATTTTCACTGTCCGTGAGCCAAAGATCGGCATTACTATTCACCCATTCGACACTTTCAGAAGTAAAATTCGGCGGGAAGAGCACTCGAACGTTGGCATTCCAAGCCTCAACAGGGTACAGGCCACTTTGGCTCCAGTCTTCCAGCCAAACGGCAATGGCACGAACTTGGGCGTTGTTGTAGTTCGCGGCAGAGATTTGGCGGGCTTTTCTGTTCAAAAATCATATAACGCAGTCATTGCGGATCATGGGAAATTAAACTATTGGCGATATATTTAGACATTATTGTGTGCTTTTGACTCATTTTCAGCACGACTTTCACCACATCATCCACCGTTCGAACATTGCGGAAAATCTTCCGCCTGTAACTTTGATGACCTGCTTTTGCGTTTGATGTGATCGATAAGATCGATAGCATCAATACTATCAATTTCAATTCTTCATGCAGATTAGTTTTCCGGCTTAATTCTTTCTGGTTCAATTTCAAATAAAGACACCAACGCGTCGCTGAGAGATCGCTGGATTTCTTGTTCGGTCATATTATGCCCTCGCCTTTTTGCGCCTCGAATAAATTTGGCTAAGGAGGTGACGCTTTCAAAATGATCGTGCAAATTGGGTTTGTTCGCTATCTAATTGCAAACCAAAGTTTTTTTGCACTGCCAGACCAAGCTCGAGAGCATCAACAGAGTCCAAACCTAAGCCATCGTCACCAAAAAGTGCGGTGTCATTTTCAATATCTTCAACACTGATGTCTTCTAACGCAAGGCTGTCAATGATTAATTGTTTTAAGTTGTTGTTCCAGTTCCATTTTAGTTGTCCTTTGTATGTGTATTAAAATAATCTTCTAAGTATTTGGTTAATCTGCGTGAAGCCATTGGGATAGAACTGTTCTTGTAGCCAATCTTTGCGGATTAATGTCTTCACCGACGATGAGTTCATATTGAATGCGTTTTTCGGGATTTTTATACCACGGATGTCCTTTCTTTAAACTGAGCGGATTCATGCGAATAATGACCGGGGTAATTACACGGGCACTACGTAACCCAATGGATACCGCGCCACGGTTTAATTTCACCACACTGTCCCAGCCGGTGCAGCGTGCCTTCGGCAAATAATAATAAAAGCTTGTTCTTTCAGCACCTCGTCACTTTGTTCCAGTAGTTCTACCGATTCCGTATTCGGTAAAAATCCGCATGCCAAAATTTGATTGCGCATGGTAGGGGTTGTTGAGCAAATCTTTTTCTACAATGCAATTCAGGCTTGGGCTTTGGCTTAAAATTAATACCACATCCAACAAAGACGGGTGGTTCGGTAAAATTAATTGGCCTGGTCTGCCGAGTTTCTCAAAACCTTTATAACTGACTTCCAACACGCCGCCAAAAAGACAGATAACGAATAAAATAGTACCAAATTCGGACCGACAAAACTGGCGTATTTTTCAATTGGGTTTGTAGGCTATTGGTTTGGTGATGGCGTGCATAAGGATATAACACCAACTGCAATAATGTACCGGCAACGCAAAATAAAAACCAATGGCTGTGCTCAAAAACAGCGCAACCAATTTAGTTTTTTTCTGCCATGACCAAGATCCTCCGGTACTATTTGGCGTGCACCATTTAGTCTGGTTGAGATACTGATTTTTACCCATTCTAATGCCGTATCAACAACAGCTTCGCCTTCCGGCGGTTGGGCACAAAAACTGAGTTGATATTGCTCGCCGGCTTCAATAACCAGTGCTAAGGCATAGCTAAACGGCTGACGTACTACGGGTTGCAGCATCATAACCCTGTTCTAAGGGCGATTCTGCAACGACGACCAACACGCGTTCGGCACCTTCTTTGAGTAATAAATAGGCTTCCAGTAATGCGATTTCCAAATTATCTTTATTGGCCATTAATGCGGTGGTTTCCGCCGTGACCTTACGCAATTCCGACCATTGCCCGATTAACGCATTATGTGCCGATAAGCTGAGAGGATGTCGGAGAAACATCGCCTTCCGTCAAAAGCGAATACCATAAGCTAGTACGATTAATCTCACTGTTGCCGAGGGCACTAAACCACCGGTAAATTGGATTGTTCATCAACCAGTGTCCAAGCGGCTTCAAAAATCAAACGGGCAGAATCGCTTAAACGACGACGTTTAAGTGGCGGTAAAAATTCAAGTTTGGGCGCAAAATCAGCGAAATTTGTACAGTTTTTGTTGCCAATGTGAATAGCCTAATTTCCAATCATGCTCACTTAATGTTTTTATTACAAACGATATTCCAACAGCTGATATTAAAGTGAAAATTGACAAATAGTTTGAGTCATTATGAATTATTGAAATAATTGATTAATCATTAAATCCGTTTGGCCTTGTAAACCAACCTGATCAACGCGATCTTTTTCATCACCACGACGTTTGTGTAAGATAAGAAACCTAAAGATTGCTTTACTTGCGTGACATCACGCAAATCCAATTTTGCTCTGGCGATAATTTGACTATTCCTTTGACCGTAAAAATAAAATACGCTCACAGAGTTCCTTTATCTTTTTACTAATTGTGCGGAAATATTTTTATTTTTGAGACTTTTGGGTTAAAAGCTTCAATGAAATTATCCGCGCGCACTGTATGTGTTGCCTTTCAAGCAAAAGGTGTTTGATATTGTAGCCGTTTCCTACCGGTCTAAGATCTGAAACGCCGGAAGAGCAACCGACTAAACTAAATGCAGCAATGCAGAGGGGTAAATATAATTTTTCATTGGATTCCTGAAATTAGGCTAAAAAATAAAAATGATAAATATACGAAATTTTGCCCTAATTTTACCTATGACTCCTATGTGAAAGCAATTACCGAGCCATAAGAAAAGCTATATGTTAATTGTAGATAAAAGAAAAAGTGTTATACTTAGCCGGATTTTATTATCTTTTTCACTATTAAAGGAGATGTTGTATGAGTGTTGACCAAATTCAGCGTTGCCGTAGCCTGTATCTTTATTGCCGCTTGTGCGCCGCGTGATACCGTTCACCACTTAGATATTCAAAGCGCATTCAATTCCCCTGAAGCGAGTGGCGTGGTGAACCCTCAAAATGAAACTTTTATTTTGGTAAACCTGCACCGGGAGAAAAGTGATCATTGCTAACTCTGTGACAAATAAGAAAACTAATGCTGCTAATAAGTCTGACGAAGCCGCCTGTGAACGTGCCTTTTTATCGGCTGTGAAACAACTACAAGAAAAAGCTGAAGCCTCCGAAAAGTGCTACCAAAGTGGGGAATATCGTGAGTTATTACAAGAAAAATACACTTCAAAAGCACCAGCCAATATGAATGCCATGCCGGACATCTTATCGGTGGCGTGAGCATTAAAAAGGGATATTGTTAGATAATCCAGTTTTCAAATTAGAAAGGCATAGCTCAAACTATGCCTTCTCTGCTAAAAACATTTTTAAAAATCGACCGCACTTTTAAGCGAATAACGCTAATAATCCTACCAAATCCGCCATTTCTATTGTGGGTAAAATACGCGCCTCATTAAATTGATAAAACTGGATTTTCCGCTTGAATTTATCATACCGATTGGCAACCGGCCTGCATGGCGCCTTGAACATCGGTGATAAGGTTATCACCAACATGCAAAATCTGATGCGTCGGAATATTAAAATAACGGGCAGTTTGGCTGAATAAATCAGCGTGGGGCTTGGCTCGTCCATGTTCGCCGCCACGGAGGAGAATGACATCGAAATGATCGAGCCCGATACGGGTCGGATCCACATTGCCGTTGGTAATGGCAGCTCAATTTATAACGTTGTTTAAGTCGTTTCAGAATCTCAAGACTTTGTGTCGGCACGGCTGTTGTGATGACGCCAATGTAAAAATATTGCATTGCCTGCGAAGAAATATCGGAAATTTCCACCGCACTTTTTGCCCGCGTAGCTATAGCGCCTGTAAACTTTGCGTTCGCCACAAGGTCACATCTTCCTGTAACAACGGCTCTTGCTTTGCGATATGTTGTTTCCAAACGCACCGCGATTCTTGATCAAAATCCGTTATGCCGCCATGGTCTGCACAAACCGTATAAATTCGGCTCTGCGTTGGCAATCGCTTGTGTGTTGTCATATAGCGTGTCGTCGAGATCAAAACTCACTCACCTGAAAGGGCATTAAAGTGCGGTAGAAAAATCATCGCGTTTTTCCCTTATACGTCTCGCTCGTGGGTGGGCAGAGTCATAAACTTCCGCTAAATGTTGGAAATTCAGGTGGGTATAAATTTGCGTGGTGGACAGATTGCTATGACCTAATAATTCTTGCACCGCACGCAAATCGGAGCTGGCTTTCAACATATGAGTGGCAAGAATGGCGCAATTTATGCGGGTTCAAATGGCTATTTAATCCTTGCCGAGATACCCCAGGTTTCCAAGCGCATTTGAATAGCACGATGTGACATACGATTACCTAACTGGCTGACAAATAGCGCCTCTCATCTTTCGGATTAAATAATAACCGCACTTTTGAGCCATTGTTGGAATGGCGTGGGAGGCGTAACGCCCCAGCGGTACCACCCGTTCTTTGTTGCCTTTACCAATCACCCGTACTTCACGCTACACGGATGTTAATGCTGTTGAGGTTTAGCCCTTGTAATTCCGATAAACGCAAGCCTGAGCTGCATACAGTAATTCAATGATGGCACGATCGCGAATATCGATGGGCTCTTTGCTGTCGTTGGCAAAGTAGCTGTTGCACTTGCTCGGTGTCAATATTTTTCGGTAAATGCTTGGCTTGTTTCGGCGCGGAAACTACCGGTGGCCGGGTTGACTTTCAGTTCTCCAAGTTGCACCAAATAGCTTAAAAACCGTCGTAATGCAGACAGGCGTAGCGCCAAACTTTTTTCATGTAAGCCGTCTTTGTGGCTTTGTGCTATGACAAAACGAACTACACTTGGTGTGACTTGTTGCCATTGTTGAATGCCGGCATGCTGTAAAAATTTCGACAACACGTACCAACTGACGCTGATAGTTGCTCAACGTATGCGGGCTACGACTTGGCGTTCAATTTTTCGAGATGAGTCCAATATTTTCTGTGAGTGCGTTTTGCATGGCGAACTCTTATAAATAAATCACACCGTCGTAAACGTGAGTGGCGCTACCCGTCATGTAAAGCGGATGACCTTCGCCTTGCCATTCAATGGTTAAACTACCGCCGGGCAAATCCACCTGACTTCGTTGTCCAATATGCCTTGCATAGCACGCCTACCGCGACAGCCGCACAAGCACCGCTTCCGCATGCTTGGGTTTCACCTGCGCCGCGCTCATACACACGTAACAATGTGTTTGCGGTTTACCACTTGCATAAATCCATTGACCCGTTCCGGGAAGCGTTCGTGGTCCAATAAGGGCCGAGCTGTTCCACATTGGCGGTCCGAATGTCTTCCACCTGTACCACGCAATGCGGATTGCCCATCGAGACACTGCGCCACACAGCACAGTTTGTACCGTCGTGCGCAAAAATATAATTTTTCTCGAATTTATTGGCAGTAAATGGAATTTTGTTCGGCTCCCAAACGGGTTCGCCCATATTCACCCGCACGTACCATCCTCTTTCACGCTAAGTACCATCTTGCCTTTTGCGTGCTCACGGCAATGTCTTTTTATTAGGTTAAGCCTTTTAATGTGACAAAACGGGCAAAAGCAACGCGCGCCGTTACCGCATTGCGCCACTTCGCTACCGTCCGCATTAAAAATACGATAATGAAAATCCGGTTCGGGATCGCCAGGCGGTTCTACCACCAACAGCTGATCAAAACCAATACCACGATGACGATCTGCCAAGCGTTTTGATGGTTTCTGTGGGAAAATAAACGTTCTGCGTGACCGCATCAACCACCATAAAATCATTGCCCAGCCGTGCATTTTTGGAAAATTGCATGAGTTGTCCTTTGAGTTAATGAATTTGGTTGAATTATAACACATATGTGTCATTTTCGTGTGGTCCATTCATGTGGTCGGCAGAAGGTATTTAAAAAGTGCGGTCGATTTTCTAAATTATTTTTAAAATGATATCGGAAAAACACTTGCTTTTTGGGCGCGATCTCTTGCTATTAATTAAATCCTCACATTTCTCAAATCATATCTAATTAAAGGACACACTTATGGAAAAACGTTGGTTTTATCGGTTGGCGCGAATGGTGGGTTTCCGTTTTAATGGAGACGTATGCACAGAAAATGATTTTGCGAACATCAATCGGGTTTTCTTTACCACTTCTCAAGCAGGTCGAGGCGGCGCCGACGTTTGCCGGCAAAGACGCAGGCACGTTGAAGACGCGTTTGATATTAACAGGTTGAGAAGTTGAGACATTATTGTCACTTGCCAAGGCGGTGATTACACCAACGAAGTGTATCCAAAAGTGTAAAAAGCGGCCGGTTGGGATGGCTATTGGGTGGATGCAGCGTCTGCATTTGCGTATGGAAAAGACGCCATCATCGTATTAGACCCGGTAAACCAACACGTGATTAGCGAAGGCTTAAAAACGGCGTGAAAACCTATGTGGGCGGTAACTGTACGGTGAGCTTGATGTTAATGGCGTTAGGTGGCTATTTAAACAGGATTTAGTGGAATGGATTTCCGTGGCGACTTACCAAGCCGCGAGTGGTGCAGGCGCTAAAAATATGCGTGAGTTGTTGGTACAAATGGGCGAGCTGAATGAGGGGAAGTCAAAGCCCTTATTGGCACAACCGCATTCTTCCATTTTAGACGTTGAACGCGCCGTTACGGCAAAAATGCGTGACAGCGATTTCCCAATTGATAACTTCGGTGCACCGATTGGCCGGCAGCTTGATTCCATGGATTGATAAACTTTTGGGAAAACGGACAAACCAAAGAAGAGTGGAAAGGTTACGCGAAACCAACAAAATTCTTGGCTTAAGCGACAATCCGATTCCGGTAGACGGCTTGTGTGTACGTATCGGTGCTACGTTGCCACAGCCAAGCCTTCACCATTAAATTAAAACGTGATATTCCGTTTAGCGGAAATCGAGAGCAAATTTTAGCGTCTCACAACGAATGGGTGAAAGCGATTCTAAATGATAAAGAAACCACATTGCGTGAGTTAACGCCAGCAAAGTTACCGGCATGAAAGCGTTCCGGTCGGTCGTTTCACGTAAAAGCTTTAATATGGGACCTGAGTATGTAGCGGCGTTTACCGTGGGCGACCAACTGTTATGGGCGCTGCAGAACCGATTCGCACGTATTTTGGTGCGAGTTGGTTTGAGGCATATTGATGACATAAAAATACTAAGGGCTGTTTCAAACAGCCCTTATTTTACTCATAGCGTTAAAAAGAAAAACTCTTGAAAAAGAATTACTCATAAATCGCTTATGATGTAATTACCTTGTCAAGGAGAAACGAGATTAACGTTCAACGTTGTTTTTCTGACCACTTTAATGAAAATCTGCTAAGAATGATGTGTAATGGCACGCCCTAAAGGATTCGAGACCTTTGACCCACGCCTTAGAAGGGCGTTGCTCTATCCAGCTGAGCTAAGGGCGCGTTGTAGATGGAATATTAAAAGAAGTAGATAGAGTGGTCGGCGAGATAGGATTTGAACCCTACGACCCACTGGTCCCAAAACCAGTTGCGCTACCAAAGCTGCGCTACTCGCCGAAAAAAAGATGTAGCATTATAGTTTTCTTTCATGTTCAGTCAATAAGTATTTTGCCATTGAATCGTCTAAATTTATCGCAATCCGGCTTACATAAAAAGTATGGTTTTCTGACAAAATAGCAAACGTTTGTATTTTTCTCATCGGAGACGCCAATGACTGCGCAAATTATTTCAGAACTCAGTTATCAATCAAATTAAAAGTCGAATGTCGCTCAACAAATTTCACATTATGTCGAACGAGGGAAGCGAGCGCCGGGATAGCGGTGATTTCTGGTGGGCGCTGATCCTGCCTCGCAAGTGTATGTCGCTAGTAAACGTAAAAAGCTGTACGAAATGCGGCATCACGTCAAAATCTTACGACTTGCCGGAAACTACTACGGAGCAGGCATTGTTGGAACTGATTGAGAGTTGAATCAAGATACTACGAGTCGATGGCATTTTTGGTGCAGTTGCCGTTGCCGAAACACATTGATAGTACCAAAGTGATTGACATTTCGCCGAAAAAGATGGACGGGTTTTCATCCCTATAATGTAGGGCGTTTGTGCCAACGCATTCCGACGTTGCGTGCGCTCGTACTCTACGGTCGTGATGAAATTATTAGAAACCACCGGTATTTCTTTCTATGGCAAACACGCAGTCATTGTTGGTGCATCCAATATCGTCGGTCGTCCGATGGCGCTCGAGATTACTGTTAGCCGGTTGTACCGTCACGGTGACACACCGTTTCACCGAGGATTTAGCAGTCATATTCATCAAGCCGATATTTTAGTGGTTGCTGTGGGCAAAGCCGAAATTTATTAAAGGGTGAATGGATTAAAGAAGGTGCAGTTGTTGTCGATGTGGGCATTAACCGCATTGATGGCAAACTGGTTGGTGATGTGGAATTTGAGATTGCAGCAGCGCGCGCGGCTTATATTACGCCGGTGCCGGGTGGCGTTGGCCCGATGACGGTGGCAATGTTGATGCAAAACACCCTTTCCGCTTATGAAAAACACGAAAATTTAGTGTAAAGTGCGGTCATAAAAACAACGTTTTTGATTTATAAAAAGCCCTTGATTTGACCTCAAGGGCTTTTTGTTTAAACAGGGAAAGAATTACATCATTCCGCCCATAGCCGCCCATGCCGCCCATTCCACCCATGCCGGCAGCGCCTAAATCGGCTTTGTCGTCTTTCGGCAATCCCGGTTATCATGCACTCGGTAGTGATCATTAAACCGGCGACAGAAGCCGCGAATTGCAATGCGGAACGAGTTACTTTAGTTGGATCCAAAATACCCATTGTGATCATATCGCCGTATTGCTCGGTACCTGCGTTATAACCAAAGTTTCCTTCGCCGTTTTTCACCGCACTTTGCGACTACAGAGGCTTCTTCACCTGCGTTTTGCTACGATTTGACGTAATGGGGCTCCATGGCGCGAAGGGCAAGTTTTAATACCAACGTTTTGTTCTTCGTTGTCGCCGCGTAAGTCTGCTACTTTGCTGGCTGCGCGAATTAACGCTCACACCACCGCCGGCAACCACGCCTTCTTCCACTGCTGCACGGGTAGCATGTAGTGCATCTTCCACGCGGGCTTTTTCTCTTTCATTTCTACTTCAGTTGCTGCGCCGACTTTAATTACCGCAACACCGCCGGCGAGTTTCGCCACGCGTTCTTGTAATTTTTTTCTTTGTCGTAGTCGGAAGTAGATTCTTCGATTTGTTGACGAATTTGTGCCACACGACCTTGATTTGCGCTTCATCGCCGATACCGTCGATGATAGTGGTGTTGTCTTTGTTAATGACAACGCGTTTTGCTTGACCAAGATCTTCAAGAGTGGCTTTTTTCTAATTCCATACCGATTTCTTCAGAAATCACAGTACCCGCAGTTAAAATCGCAATATCTTGTAACATCGCCTCACGACGGTCACCAAAGCCCGGTGCTTTCACTGCAGCCACTTTCACGATGCCACGCATGGTGTTCACTACCAATGTTGCTACACGCTTCGCCTTCTACGTCTTCAGCAATGATTAATAACGGTTTACCTGCTTTTGCAACGCCTTCTAGTACCGGTAATAATTCACGAATATCTCGAGATTTTTTATCTACTAATAAAAATGAATGGGTTATCTAATTCTGCAGTCGCGGTTTCCGGTTTGTTGATGAAATATGGGGAAAGGTAACCGCGATCAAATTGCACACCTCAACCACATCCAATTCGTCTTCTAAGCCGGTGCCGTCTTCTACGGTAATTACGCCCTCTTTACCCACTTTTTCCATGGCTTGTGAGATTAATTGACCCACAATGCTGTCGGAGTTTGCGGAAATGGTACCCACCTGTTCTGATTTCTTTTAGAGGTTTCGCAAGGTTTGGAAAAAGGGATTTAAGTTCGGCAACGACGGCAGTAACTGCTGTCGATACCGCGTTTTGGGAAATCCATTGGGTTCATGCCTCGCCGCTACGGCTTTTTAGGGCCTTCGTTCACGATGGCTTTGCGCTAATACAGTTGCAGTGGTTGTACCGTCACCGGCGGCATCATTGGCTTTTGGAAGCAACTTCTTTCACCATTTGTGCGCCCATGTTTTCAAATTTATCTTCTAATTCGATTCTCACGTGCCACAGACACACCGTCTTTGGTGATGGTTGGTGCGCTGAACGATTTGGTCTAACACTACGTTACGGCCTTTTGGACCAAGAGTGACTTTTTACTGCATCGGCTAAAATATTTACGCCTTTTAACATTTTTACTCGAGCATCATTGCCGAATTTTACGTCTTTTGCTGCCATGTTTAATTTCCTTTTATTTCGTGAGAGTAGGGATTTATCCCACCATGATATATAACGACATTAAGTGGCGGATAAAATCCGTCCTATATTAGTTCAAAGTGCGGTCAGATTTTCTCGTGCGTTTTTGTTCTTCATCAATCGCCAAAATATCGCCTTTCGGAAATGATGAGCACTTCCTCACCATCGATTTTTCTGCTTTTTACGCCATAGCCATCGTTGAAAAATTACGGTGTCGCCGACTTTAACGTGCATTGGATGAACGGAGCCGTTTTTCTAAAAATGCGTCCTTGGCCTACCGCTAGTACTTTCGCGCGGGTAGATTTGGTTGCGGCGGAGCCTGTCGATGCTGATACCACCGGCAGAGCGGGTTTCTAGCATCTTCACGTTTTTTAAAAATGACTTTGATCGTGTAATGGACGAATCTTCATCTGAAATTTCTCTATTTCTAAGTTAATAAAAAGCTTCTCTTATATGGGAATTATTTTGGAGCTTTCAAGGGAGTATTAAAATTATTTTAACCGTTTATGTCTCATCGACTTCTTTTTCAAATTCTGCGTCGATAATGTCCTCATCTTTGCTGTGATAGCTGTGCTGGTTATAAAAAGTGCGGGCCAGTTTTGAACATGTTTTGGCGAAACAAAATGATTTTGTTGTTAAAAGAATCTTTTGAGAAGTTGATCGCCCTAATGGACTTAACAGAATGCAAGCCAAAATGTCAGTGACAAACCGGAATAACAAACAATACGCCGGCAATGAACCATGTAGCGGATTTAAAAAGCGTTTCAGTGGAATTTCGCCTTGGGCCAATTGTTTTCGGGCATTAGTTAATATGGAACCAATCGACGCGAATTAACACGATACCTAGCATAGAAGAACCAATTAATAATAAAAATCAGCATAATAATTCCAAGTTGACTACCAACCCAAACCAATAGACTGAGTTCTACGTAAATAAGCAAAAAGGCGGCGAAGATAAAAATAATAAACGGCATAATGGCTCCTTGCCTAATGAGTTAAAGGTGGATCTACCTACTTTATTTTTGTGGCGCAATCATTATTCATAAATACATCTTTCAGGTTAAAAACTAATCTGAAAAATAAAAAAATAAGTCGTAAATAGGCATAAAAATCTGTGACTTAGATCAATTAAATTTTGGTCTAATTTTCTATAATTTAAATGTTTCAAAAGCAACGTGTTATGTATAAAAAGGAGAGCCCAAATGACACAATATAGAAAAAGAAGTGGATTTATTAGGGTGAACGTGAAGTTCCCTGCAGATGCTTACTGGGGTATTCATACATTAAGAGCGGTGGAAAATTTTAAGATTCGAATGTCACCATTTCTGATGTACCGGAATTTGTTCGCGGCATGGTGATGGTGAAAAAGCGGCAGCATTGGCGAATGGTGAACTGAGGCGCCATTCCACAAAATATTGCGGGCAGCCATTGTAAAAGCTTGTGGATGAAGTGTTGGTGAACGGCAAATGTTTGGATCAATTCCTCGTCTGATATTTACCAAGCTGCGGGCAGGCACCTCCGTCAATATGAACTACCCAATGAAGTGATTGCCAACTTAGCGTTAGAGATTTTAGGGTCACAAAAAAGGTGAATATAAATACCTCGATCCAATGGATCGCGTGAACGCCAGCCAATCCACCAACGATGCCTATCCTACCGGTTTCCATATCGCTGTGTACAACAGCGTGCTCATCTCTCGAAAAAGTCGCTTATTTACAACAAGGTTTTTGAAAATAAAGCGAAAGAATTCGAGAAAGTCTTGAAAATGGGACGTAGCCCAATTACAAGATGCGGTGCCGATGACCATTGGTCAGAATTCAAAGCGTTTGCGGTATTAATGGCAGAAGAAGTGAAACACTTAAAAGCCGCTGTGGCACACTTGCTTGAAGTGAATATGGGCGCGACCGCAATCGGTACCGGTTTAAAATACGCCGCAAAGGTTAGTGCCTTTCTATTGTGAAACATTTATCCGATGTTACCGGATTACATTGCACCGGCTCAGAGAACTTAATTGAAGCTAACCTCAGACTGCGGTGATTATGTTTCCGTGCATGGCGCGTTAAAACGTACTGCGGTGAAATTGTCAAAAATCTGTAACGACTTACGTTTACTGTCTCTCGGTCCTCGCAGGCATTAAAGAACTCAACTTGCCTGAATTACAAGCCGGTTCCTCCATCATGCCGGCAAAAGTGAACCTCGCTGTGCCGAGTGGTTAAACCAAGTGTGCTTCAAAGTGATTGGTAACGACACCACCGTCACCTTCGCTTCGGAAGCAGGTCGATTACAATTAAACGTAATGGAGCCGGTGATTGTACAAGCTATGTTTGAATCCATTGAGATTTTTGAGGCAACGCATGTGTGAACTTACGCGATAAATGTGTTGATGGCATCACTGTCAACAAAGAAACCTGTGAAAACTACGTTTACAACTCTATCGGTATCGTGACTTACTTGAACCCGTCCCATCGAGCCACCACAACGGTGACTTAGTGGGTAAAATCTGTGCGCAAACCGGTAAAGGTGTGCGTGAAGTGGTCTTGGAAAAAGCTTGTTAACCAAAGAACAGTTGGATGACATCCTTTCCGTAGAAAACTTGATGAATCCGACTTACAAAGCTAAGTTAAATAAGTGAATTTAGTGAACAAATCGCCAAATAAATAGTCGAAAGAGGTAACTTGTTTATTTAGGTTAAAATCAGCGTCTTAATGGATTGGGATGCTGATATGTCTGAAATCTTTTTAATACTCGGTAGTCAGGCTAGAATAAGCGCCGTTATTGCTAAGGAATAGGAAATAAATCATGAACGTATTGGTGATCGGAAACGATAAATTAGGCGATTTTATGTTAGCGTGGCCGGCGTTCGCCATGCTCAAAGCCTCGAACCATCACGTTAAAACTGACCGCACTTGTGCCCGCCTACACGGCAGATATCGCTCATGCCTGTCCTTATTTGGATAATGTCATTATTGACGCGCCAAAAGATGATAAGGCTGCATTTCAGCGTGTCGTAAACGAGCTCAAAGCACAGCAGTTTGACGCGATGATCAGCTTTTTCCAATACACATAACGCTAAATTGGCGTGGAAATGTCGTATTCCCTTATCGATTGGCGCCGGCCACCAAATGGGTGCAGTTTTTATAATCATCGTTTAACGCAACGCCGTTCCCAATCCGCCAAGCCGGAATTTGAATATAACCCTTTGGATTTGGCCCGTGCGTTTTTACGCGATCAGAAGATCCCTGTGGTTGAACCGCACACACGTATCTTTCCTTTGAGCAAAGTGAGGTGGATTTTCAGCGTGAATTTTGTGCGACCAACTCAAGATCGATACCTCGAAAAATGGATTTTTCTACGCAGCGGTTCCGGCGGCTCCGCCAATAATTTATCGCTTACGCAATACGCTCAATTAATCCAAGGTCTCTTGCGCCATTTGGATGTCTATGCGATTTTAAACCGCCGGTCCAAATGAAAGTGAAAAAGCCCATGAATTGGCGGGACTGGTGCAGGATCCTCGGGTGGTGATTTATGACATAAAAATAATGGGTTGGTGGATTTTTGCGCTTTCTTTAGCCTGTGCCGATTTGATTTATCGCCGGTTCAACCGCCGTTGCACTAAGTGGCGCGTTAAACGTGCCGACCATCGGATTTTACCCAAGTCGTCGTTCTGCCACCCCTTTGCGTTGGCAGCCGATTAATGATGCCGATAAGCATTTAGCGTTCTGTCCGCCTAATGATAAAGCCAGTCAAACGGATTTGAGTCAAATTAGGATTGATGAAAAGTTAGATGAAGTTATTCACTTTATCGCGAGGTGTGGAATGCGGTTGATAAAAATAAGCGTATATTGCACTACCCAGCCAATGCCGAAGGCAAAAGCATGAGCGTGCCGATGCCTAATACGCCGCCAAGTAGGAAACCGAATCACAGACCAACACTTCAATAGAGGTGCGAACGATGCCGATTTTTCCAATGAAAATGTTGGCATAAGCCGACCATTAGCCGTCACGCGGGCCGGGGCCTTGATGGCAGGGTTAAATAAAAGGCGGTGCCGATGCCGAACAATAAAAATGCCGACAATAGCATAAGCAAAACGTGCATAAAGTGCGGTCGGTTTTTGCAGTAACATGGGTGGTTAACCCCAAGAAGAAGGCGATCACGAAAATATTCATTACCGTTGCCAACCCAGGTTTGAGCCTTAATGGAAACCACGCCAACATGACAATCATGCTGATGATCCAAGAGGCCCAACCTACGCTGAATTGGCCTTGTGTTGCCACCCTTGGGACAACACCGTCCAAGGTGCAGAGCCTAAATCCGACAACAATAACAACCCTCGCCGAATCCAATGACCGTCCAAGGAGCATAGCAAAACGCTGAGCGATTTGAATTCAATCGACCATAGCGATTTGGCGGCCCAAGTGGTGTGTGGAAAAACGTGAGGTTTTTCATGTAATGCGTAACCTGTGAGAATGGAATTTGTGTCAAATGGAGGGCATTATCCCAATCTTTTCACCATTCTGTCTAAATAATTCTCTATTATTGAGGCCTAATTTTTGTGACGGAGATCACGTTATCTTCCCCTGTAGAATTGAGTTTCACTCCATAAGTTTTTACAATGACCGCTCAATAGATAATTTTCTTTTATATATTCAGGAGCTGCCGTATGCAATCAACGATTCAAGATATTCTAGCTACTGTGAAATCTGATGCGTTGACTTGCCAACAGAAACTGATGATTTTAGGCAACATTGCCGAGCGTTTGATTGACCCACGCGAATTACTAAATTACACCAATGAAGAATGGCACTACATCGAAAAATCAAATGATTTGCGACTTGAACGAGGTTATGCCATTTATCGTCCACGTTATATTTTGCCGGATTACGATGTTTATATTAAAAACGGTTGCCAGTTTCTTGATTTGCCGGCACCGAAAGACTTGGATGAGGCATTGGACGGTTTATTGATTTTATATTCCCATGTCCTTCCATTACGACTTATCCGGTGTATATCGGTCGCCTTGATGTGTTGTTGGATCCTTTTATTACCGATGAACAACAAGATTATGTCAAATCAAACGCTTTTTGAATCACATTGATAAAAACCATTCCTGATTCCTTCTGCCATGCCAATATTGGGCCTTGCTGACACCAAGGCCGGTCGTCTGATTTTACAAGCGGTAATCGAGTTAGAAAAACCCGACACCGAATATGACCATTCGTTACGATAAAAAGAAAACGTCAAGCGCATTTGCCGAATTGGCGGCGAAAGCCTGTTTATTGGTTTCCAAACCCTCTTTCGCTAATGATGTGTATTATATTTCCGACTTGGGCGAACAATATGGTATTGCCAGTTGCTATAACGCATTGCCCGGAATGTGGCGGTGCTTACACCTTAACCCGCTTGCGTTTAGGCACGATTGCCCGCGCCTGCCAAAGCACTTTCGATGAAATGGTGAATTATTTATTACCGAAAGTGGCGAAATTGGCGCTTTCCACCATGGACAAGGACATAAATTTTTAGTGGAAGAAAGCAACTTCTAGTACGGATTTTTGGTGAAAGAAGGTTTTGATTAAAGCTGATAATTTCTCACTAGCATGATTGCCATTGTTGGGTTGGCGGATGCAACCAATCATTTGTTACAACAAGAAGGCATTCAAGAAACTTTCGGGCAAAAGTGCGCGCGGAGAGGAAAATTGCCACGGCGATTATGGATAGAGTTGCGAGGAAAATTAATGACGCGCATCAAGGATTATATGTGGCGCGTACCGATAATCGTTATTTACTACATGCACTGAAGTCGGCGCCAGCAACCACGCAGAAGATCGCCAAAATACACCGGCACATCGCATTCGTTGGCGAAGAGCCATCTGTGTTAGCGCATTTGAAACAATCGGCACCATATCATAAATATTTCGTCCGGCACCGGAGATTTGTTCGCTTTTGACCAAACTTATACTGAACACTTAGATGCTGTGGTGGATATTATTGATGGCGCTTTTGCATTAGGCTATCGCTATATCACTACTTATTTGAAAAATACCGATTTAATCACTGCGTCACCGGTTATTTGGTGAAGAAAAGCGAAGTAGAGCGCTTCCGCAAAAGGCGAAGCGGTGTTGCGAGATACTACATGGTACGGTTCCGGCACGGATGATTGTGCCAAGGTGTTTGATCGCCAATTGCGCGATGAGCAGGATGTGAAGGCGGCTTAGCACTTAAAAACGTTGTGATGACCGCACTTTCGCAGATTTTTGTCTGCCACATCGCATTATTCCTTTTTCCAACGTGGAAGGGCAGGAATCGAACAAGCATCTGCAAGGTTGTAAGTTGAATTGCTTGTATTGCCATAATCCGAAACCATTGCGCGTTATACGCAAGAAAGCAAAGATGGAGCTTGCAGTATTTACATGAACAGGTGATGAGTGCCGTGCCGTTTATTCGCGGTGTGATCTTTTCCGGCGGTGAACCCACCATTCATCATCGCAAGTTGGTGCCATTATTTGCTGCATTGCGTGAGCAAGGGTTAACCTGTTATTTGGATAGCGGTTTTTGAATTCGATAAAATCAAACCGTTGATTGAGGTGACGGATAAGTTTTTGTTCGATTTAAAAGGCGAAGGGATGGGCTTACAATCCTTGTGTTTTGATCGGCAGCAAAATCGTACAGGAAAAGTGCTACGCAACTGATTTCCTTTACGACAACAAATTAAGACGGAAAACTTACAGCACATTTAAAACAATTTGCAAACGCTTGTTGGACTTTGGATAAAGTGGAGGAAGTGCGGTTAGTTTTGTGAAGGATCAACGCAGAGCTGCTGGTCTGATGCGTAGCCGAACTGCTCAAGTCTCATCCGCAGGTGTTGTTTAAGATCATTCGCATGTAAACAAGGCGCGCGTGATAAGGAGGGACTAGCCCCTTTTATTCCGATGATTGAAGAAACGGATAAATTAGTAGATTATGGCAGGCGTTGCGGTATTCCAAAACATGGTAACGATTTATTGAGCTAAATTGTGACATCACTAACGAAATTTATTCACGTCTTTTTGATGGAAAACAAGTAGAATAGACAGACTTTTAATTCACTTACTTTTGAGGTTCTTATGGACATTTTAATTAGCATTATCGGATTTTTCGTGTTGTTAGGGATTGCCCTTTATTCTCTAACTAACTGCAGAGCGATAAATTTTCGTACCGTGTTCCGGTGCATTGACCATTCAAATTGCGATCGGCGCTTTCGTGGCGTTTTGATGTACGGCAGGCCGCACAGCTTTGCAGCAGCTTCCGATTTTGTCGGTAAGATTATCAGTTTTGGTAACGAAGGGATTTAGTTTCTCGTGTTCGGCGGTTTAACGGATCCAAGCCAAAGTTTCGGTCTTTATCTTCGCTATCAAAGTATTACCCGTCATCATCTTCTCTGCGTTAATTTCCCTTGCTTTACCTACATTGGTGTGATGCAAAGCGATAATCAAGCTGGATTGTGGTGGATTTACAAAAATTATTAGGACATCCAAAAAGCGGAGTCCATGGCGTCTGCCGCTGCGAACATTTTCGTTGAGCAAACTGAAGCGCCGTTAATCGTAAAACCGTTTATCGGTCGTATGGACACAAATCCAATTATTTGTCGTAATGGTTAAAGGTGGCGTAGCCTCTATCGCAGGTTCCGTAATGGCCGCTATGCGAGGTATGGGGTTCCATTGCCTTATTTAATCGCGGCATCTTTTCGCGGTAGCCCGTGGTTTGTTATTCAGCGAAAATCGTGTTCCCACAAACGGAAAAACCGGATGACTCTTTAAAAGAAAGTACAGATGTTGAAAAACCGTCTCAACGCCATTGAAGCATTGGCAAATGGTGCGCGTGACGAGGCTACTTGCAAATGAACGTGGGTGCGATGTTAATTGCCTTCGTTTCCTGTGATTGCGTTAATCAACTGGATTTTAAGTAGCTTTTGGTACACCTTTTCGGGCAGCCGGATCTCTACTTTTACAAGTAATTTTAGGTTGATAAACCGTTGGCATACTTAATCGGGATTCCTTGAAGAGTCTGCCACTGCCGGTCAAATGATTGGTCTGAAATTGGCGGTGAATGAATCTGCTGGTTATTTGGAATTCGCCAAAATATTTGCAACCTGATACTACTATGGTATTAAGTGAGGAAAAAGCAAAACAGAATTATCACTTTCGCCCTTGTGGTTTCTGCTAACTTCGGTTCCATTGCTATCTTAATCGGTGGATTGGGCGGTATGGCACCGAATCGCCGTAGTGATGTTGCCCGCTTGGGGTTAAAAGCGGCAGTTGCCGGTTGTTATCCAGCAATAGGTGCAACGATTGCCGGTTTTGTTATCGGTTTTTAAGTGGTGCCGTGTTATAAAGTGCGGTATGATTTCGCCATGTTTTTTATGATGACACCACGACCTGTTCGTGGTGTTGTCGTTTCTAAGCAACGGAAACGTTTGCTTCACCGCTATCAATAAGAGGAAAAGACTGTGACTCCATATTAACGCGCGCCAGCCAATGCATTGCCGATGCCGTATTAATGCCGGGCGATCCGCTTCGTGCTAAATATATTGCGGAAACTTTTTGGAAAAACGTGCAGGAAGTGACTAAAGTACGCAATATGTTGGGATTTCTCGGCACTTATAAAAGGTCGTCGTATTTCCGTGATGGCACGGTATGGGATTCCGTCCTGCTCTATCTCTATGCTAAAGGTTGTCACCGAATACGGCGTAAAAAAAATGATTCGCATCGGTTCTTGCGGTGCTGTGCGAATGGATGTGAAATTGCGTGATGTGGTTATTGGTGCGGGTGCTTGTACCGATTCCAAAAGTCAACCGTATTCGTTTACAAGATAACGACTTTGCAGCCATTGCCGATTTTGGTTTAAACCCATGCGGCAGTGCAAGCAACAAAGAGTTGGGTGCAAAAGTACGCGTTGGTAATTTATTCTCCGCCGATTTTATTTCTATACCCCGGACGCAACAATGTTCGGACGTCATGGAAAATACGGCATACTCGCGCGCGTGAAATGGAAGCTGCCGGGATTTATGGTGTTGCGGCGGAATACGGCGCACGTGCATAAATCCATCTGCACCGTGTCCGATCGCTATTCGCACTCCATGAACTAACACCGCAGAAGAGACGTCAGCTAACCTTTTAACAGGAAATGCCATTCAAAGTGGCTTTAGAAGCTGTTTTAATTGATGATAAGGCTGAGTAACGTTAATCGCATAGTTATTTTAACATAAAAAGTACAGTTTAAAAATAGTAGCAAATACAAAGGATATGCTTTGTAGATTTGCTATAAGAAAAGTAAAAATATAACGATTCAAAAATGTAAAGAACCATTTTAAAAGTAGATCAACAATTGTTAGAAACTAAGTGGTTGTTTTGTCTGACAGTCAATTTTAGAATAATTCATACGGAGTTTATAACCAATGGAACAACAAAATGAGAAGAACTCATCTTATCTGTTCAAGAGAGCGTGCGAGTGGTATTTCGCTCACTAACAACACACTACCAAGCACGCCAAACCAAACTCAATTGATGTCGACCGCGATTATTATCCAGACAGAGCGAAGCTGAAATTAAAAACAGTTGGCACATTCCGAAATTAGAGAATCCTTGTTCCAACGCACCAAAGATTTAAAAGCCCGCGATGATTTAGTCGCTCCTTATCTCCGGTAGCAATCAATCAGCCACTAGGCGCTAAGCGTGCCAGTATGAGATTGTGGACCAAAGCCAATCCGAAAGTGAGCCTGGAGAATCTTGGTAAAAGCTGCGGAATGAAAAACAATTCCAACGCTCTGAAGTTGTACCTCTCAGTAAAACCGGCAAATATCCGGCAAAAACCCGAATGGTTTATTAGGTTCTGCTTTGGTGGCTACTGAATTATTATGCCACCGCAAAGATGCGCTTATTCGTTGTACGTTTTGGGCAGATGCAGGATATCGTGATGCACAAAATTATTTATTAGATTTTTACTGAATCTGATATGGTGAAATGGGACGTTGGCAAGAAGAATTCGGCAAAAATCCGAAAAATACTGCTCTTGCCACGAATTTATATCGTTTAGCATCTAGATGCACATGCAATCGCGCCGCAAGAAAAATTACAACAAAGATTGTCGGTTTATTCACTCAAAAGATCTAACTTTGGTTTGAGCATGATAAAGCTTGTTTTCTTCACTGCCAAGAATGCAGCTTGAGGTAATCGAGAACATTTATCATTCTTTGTGAAATTGACCGGCACTTTTGACAAAATTGAGCCAACACATCCACTTTATCAACAAACACAGCTTGGACCGATTTGTGCTAGGTGTAAGCGACTTCATAACAACTTTGACGAAATTGAAGGTGGGTGCAATACGTTTAAAAGATTTGCAAAACCCGCCTATGTGTTGCCAGGAAGCCTTAGGTGATTTATCTGCTGGCACGAGCTTCACCACATCAAGCTTTTGGGCAACCTATGCAGTAATAGTACAACAAAAATGCTGGAGAAGAAACGGCCAATTAATGATGGGTTATTCTTGAAAAATGTCTTTAGCCGCGAAAGCGACGCAGGAGAAGTTTGCTTTTCAGCCCGAGCCCACAGTAAAACGCGAAAAGACACGCCCGTATGTGCTGACTCTACGTACTTCTCGCGTGGTAAATCCATCCTACGATGAGCAGTTATTTTGGCTTGGCACGTTTAGCGTTATGGCGTGGTAATCGCGATTAGCACAAGCATTGAGTGGATGCGCGGGCATTGGATAAAAACGCCTGGCGATCCTTGGAGCAATGACGCAAAAAGCCGATCGAACGTGGCCGTGCGTAATTTTGATGATGCCAAAATCTGGGCGCACACAGCGCGTGCGTCTTCCTGAGAGCGAGGATAAGAACATTTGGCCGTTATTCATTGTGAAAACGGCACTAAGACAAAATGACTCCCGTCAAACGGCTACACGCTTAATTAATGAGATGAGTGACAAAGAAAAGAGAAGAGGCTCAATCATTGATTGAACGCTGCGATTTAGCTCATAGCGGCTTCAGCATTGTTAAGCAATATTAACTTGCAACACCGTACTGTCTTCACCAACTAAACAACATAATGAATTTTCGCATAAAATTATGCGCGAGTTTACACACCAAAAACCGACAATGGACATGATGTGCATGTACAGTTATTTAGAAACCCATTCACCGGTGCGTAGTGACTTGAATGCTGCACAATTTGTTGGCGTTGGTTCCGAGCTGAATTTCTATCCTTTAATATGAATCTCCGAGGGTAGAGACCAGGAGCATTAGCTAAACAAACGAGACTTATGTCACATCTGATTTAAGTTATGAATTAAACCAACGCTGGAAATTTAACTTAAAAGTGCGCCACTTCTTAAATGGTAGCCAAGTGCCTGTGAGGAGCAGCTTGGCGCAGAATGTGTGTATACCAAAAGGCGGCGGACCGTCCTCCACATATGCTCATTCCGGATTGGTTCATTTTAAGGCGCCGGCGCTTATTTCTCTGATTTTAGCGATGGTAACTTAAGACGCGATGCGAATTTATGGTTGAACACCCAAACCTTTAAACACGATCGTTGGACGCTGACCAATCTCCGATGCAGATTACATGAAAAATAAAACTGTGTATCGGCTGGATTATTATAATCCGTCTAAAGCAGTGGGGTATGAGGACTGGAGCAGTCTCGCGTGTATCAACCATGGGATCACAAAATCATCCTAACACATCATTTAAAAGGCGCTTTGCGGGCTTTGAGAGCAACAAACCCAAGATCGTGCCAAGCAAACATGGTCAACAATTGCTTATGGACATGAGTGGCGAATTGCGAAGAAATACAGCCTGTTTCTATGGAGATCGGGCGTAAAAAGAATAGTTTATGACGGTAACGAATGGTAATAACTTCGGCACTTAGCCTTTTCACACTGTATTACTAATTCTCCGGTGGGATTCATGGTACTCTTTACAAAAATTAACATCAATGGTCTATTATTTTTACATTAGTAACCGGAACGGTGCTTTGCGCAAAGAGCGTTACGCTGTGTTGGGCCTATCATTCAGTGGTAGATGATGCGGCGTCAAAGAAAGAAAAATATTATTTCCCGCAAACTATTTCCACAAATTTGTTAATTAGTCATTTTTAATTGGTTGAAAGATAACGGCGGATTTATAACGCGTGGTAAGTTGGCGCAAATTGCTGATCGCGGAAAACGGCAAAGCGCACTTTGCCGATCGTGCCGTGTTGCTCTCTTTTGATGATGGTTATGCCACCATGTATAACGTGATTTACCCGATCTTAAAAAGCCTATAACTCATCCCGCCCGTATTTGCACCGGTTTCCAGCCGGCTTAACACACACCGGCAACGAAGAAAAATTCCTTACAGCAAATACGTGCATCTTCCTCGTAGCGTTTTTGCGACCTGGGAACAAGTGCGTGAAAATGGAAAAAGCGGTTTAGTGGAAATTGCTTCACATACTCATGACTCCCATCATGGGGTGCGCGCTCATCCTCGCAGGTAGTCAACTTCCGGCAGTTATTTCTCGGAATATAAAAATAATAAGCTATGAGACTAAGGCTGAATACGAAAACCGTTTTAAGTACGTGATTTCACGCTTTCTTCTCGAAAGCAGTTCAACGTGAAGTCGGCACGAAACCACGCATTATGGTTTGGCCCCTCATGGTCAGTTTAACAATACCGCAGTCGACGTTGCTCGCATGAAGTTGGTATGAGTCATCACTCTTACGGTGGGTGAAAAAGCTAATTAACTTAAAAGTAGGAGATAAGTATATCGGGCGTTTGTTAATCGATACGGAAACAGGCTTTCGACCATCAAAGCGATTGTCTCGGATGGTGTGAGTGATGGTAAAAATCCCACGTGTTTGCGGCGCTAAACTGGCTGATATCCACAATGCGGACACAACAAGCCAGCAATTTGGGCGTAATGCAGTGAACGGATTTATCGCTACGGCATTACCACACCGTTGTGCAAGCCTATTCTGACGCTGATGGAGATGGTGTGGCAGACGCGTTATATTTCAAATAGCTGTAAGTCGTCGAGATGATATTTTCAGCCAAATGGTGCGCGGTTAGGGGCTCTGAGCCGAAGTGAAGGTATGCGCTTTGGATGCCTCATATTAGCGTTTCTTGATCGAAATAGTGTAAAAGATGCTGAATATGTGAGGTGGACAGTAATAAGAATATTGGGAAATAATTAAGTCTATTTATAACGACTTGTCGCTCCACGCCAAATTTGATGGAATTTTATTCCATGATAATGTTTCCGATTTTGAAAGCTTGAGCCCTGGTCGTCATCACCAAAGGATGGTTACTTCTGATGATTTGATTACAGGTGACAGAACAGTTGCGGATGAGTTAAAACCGTATTTCTTGTTTGGCACAAATTCATGCTTAAGAACTGCACGTAATATGTAACTAGCTTTCGGTGATTACTGAGGCTGAGCGGAAGAATTGTTTGCACATGCATCAACACCTTAACCAAACACCATGACACTGCTGTCATTATGGCTATGCCTTATACCGAACGTGAACAAGACATTTCTGAGTTAAAGCAGCAAAGCATGGTTTGAAACCTTGATTAATAACGTCAAAAGCACAAGTTCCATTGGATAAAGTATTTCCTTTGAGTTTGCAAACTATGAATGGGCACACGCAAAACCGATTCCGGAAAGGTGAGGTTAATTAGTTGGATTCGGTTATTACAGAAACTATGAGATTTATAGCCATGGCTATTATCCGGACAATCCTTCTTGAAGAATCGCCAGCATTCAACAAATGCGTCCTTATATGTCAGTGCACCAAAGCGGGTAAAGCCCAAGGATAGATATTGAGCGTCTTTTGGACATATTAGCATATTTGTTTTCATGTATCCGGCCGTAGGAGCGGTTTATTGGTTCATGGCTGGGGGCTTGGTTACCTCTTTAAAGAAGGCAAAGCTAAATGAACCCTATTTCCGCGCATATGCCATCACATGATGTGCCGATGATTAGTCTCCGGCAGCCTTTGTTATAGCGAGGGGTGACAACTTAGACGAATCGAATCCCGCATTTGTTACAACTGAGAGATATCCTAACTATGAACTGATCTGGTTTATTTGACGGCCTTGAGGATAACACCCGCTGAGGGCTCCCATTGATGAGATGGGCGGCGAAAGAAAAGAAAGCGTTCATGCGGCATCACCGCAAAATCGGGGAAAAGCGAGCGCGTTGAAACCATGGTTTAACCATTGCTAAGGGAAACACGTTGCCTCGCATTGACGGAGATGCTGTGTTGGATTACTACGCGCATTGGATACGCGTGCGTGCCTTTAGAGCAGCGATCCTGAAAACATGCTGCGACTACAGGCAATCCGCGTGCGTCGCGGTACGATCGTCGCTTACAGCGTATCTGAATTTAGCTTTCTACTACGCTTTGGCTTCAATTACGCGCGCTAGTTTAATGGGAACCATCTTTCACCGTGTCCGGCGTCTGTTGCTTATTCCGCAAAGATGTACATATGGAGAGGGATCGGTGGCTGAATAGCTATCTGATTACTGAGTGATATTGATATCAGCTGGAAAATCAAATTGCCGGTTACAATATCATGCTTACGAACCGCGTGCGCTGCTGTACCGTAATGCCGGGAGTATGAGATGCGCCGGCATAGCGATTACGTTGGGCACAAAGGCGGTGCTGAAAACTACTCCATTCGATATTTCCCGAGTATTTGGCATTGGAAAAACACGTCGTTAGCAGTGGCTGTATATTCGACCTTTCTGTTACAGCTATTCATGGGCGGTGCTTTTGTATGTGTTTATGATCTTCACGTTAGGACATTCATTTTTCGGGCATTGATATATTGCAAATATGGGGCTGTTGAAACCAGCCTTTCAGGTATGTGCATCTCTTTTTGCAACGCATTTTAAGTTTATATATTGACTCACGGTATGAAAGGGACCTGTTGCGTTATGGTTTGTCCTGTGTTGGTCGTCACTTACGCTTTATTGGCTATTAAACACGGTGACATTGTTGAATCGGTATCTCGAAGGCAGATTTTGGGAAAATAAATCCAGATCTTTGCCGTATGGACTGAAAGCCCGTGGACAGAGGGAGTATAAACATGTCTTCATCAGATGAATTGCAAAAATCCATGGTGATTGATAAAAGTACTCACCTCTCCTTTAAAATGCTTCCGCCAAAAATTTTATTTTGGATCTCAGCTGACTCTGGGGATTATGGATGCTACAGCCATTGCGTTATTAAGTATGCGCGGTCAAAGTGTTTACTCGGCCAATCTTAGAGGAGTTCTCGACAGTTGGCCTTATGTTCCTCACTCGTGTGTACCGCGGTAGCGGTTACATTTTCTGGTCGATAATTTCTAAGGGAAGACGTCACAGAGAAAATAAAAGCAAAAAGTGCGGTATAATTAAATAACCGCATCTTTGTTATTGTTAATTTCTAAAATCCAGAAGCTATATTTCAAGTTAGGAGCAAATATACGCGCCTTCTTCCGGATAACCCGCCTCGATAGTAATAGTTTTTATCAAACAGGTTGAGAAACTCCTGCTCGACACCAAACTGTTCGAGTCACATTATAGCTGACTTTGGCATTTGTGCTGTGCCGGAGTGTTTGACGCGGTAGCATGCCATCAAGATATTAACGACCATGAAAACCCGCTTCTTGGCTAACATAAAGCGACACGTTCGGTATCATTTTCCAGTCGGCATAAGCGAAGAATTTATGCTTTGGAATATTTGTGACGATACGATCTACTGTTTTATTTTTGCCACAGTATAAGTGTGGTTCGCCCTAGGTGAGGTTCTGTTGTAAATGGCTGGCATAGCTCATTTCCTTAAATGTTTCTTCCACCTACATTTTTGGAATTGGTTAGTGTCACGTCCAATGTTACTTCATTAATTACATCTTTAACTTCCAGAGATAAAAACACAGCCCATCTAATGTTAACTCATCACCAAATGTCCGCATATAACTGGCTTCATAGTGATCACGTTTCCGGATTTAAGTGATTTGGTACTGGGGCGCTTGCCACAAAGCCACAGGGAATAACGCTCTTTCATAGTGGCAAAGCGGGTTTTCTTCGCAAAGCCAATCGCAAATTCATCATTTTGATGAAACTATGCGCGAACTTAATTTGGTAGTTAAGTGCCCGTGCTGATTGCCAATATCAAATGGGCAAATTGAGGTTCGTTTGTGTTTGTTGAGAGGGCATCTTCATATTTTTCAGTGCGATTTGATTGACGATAATCGGTATGAAACCGGTGATTAATTTCGTTTGTTCAGTGAACCGATAGCAGCGTTTTTCTAAACCGAAGCTATAAGTGCGATCTTTATCTACCGCGACAGGATCATCGATTATCATGTTCACGGTGAACGTCATATTTCACGATAGTGGAGAATTTTCAGACTATTTTTCTCCGTTAAAGTGCTAAATCAAGCCGGCGCCATACGAAAATAATCGCGGTAAAAACTGTTGAAGCTTGCGAACGTTTATGTGCTAAAGACGCATCATCAAAGGCGCGCGATCGTTTTTGAACGTGTCATGAACACTTTGGTATTCAAAGAAAAGGGTTATTCGAGCCGAATTCTGTGAGATAAGAAAGCAAATGCTGCCTTTCATCCCACATCGGCCAACGCCAGTATCTTGCAGAATCATCTGTGCCGGGTAGAGTGGTGACTGTTTTGTTCCCTTTTTGTGTTGAAAACGCAATGCATATTCATCAGTCGTATTCGGTGTAAATGCCACTAAGCTGAGTTTTTATCCCGTTGCACGGAGTTTTCCGCCCGGCCTCCGTCATCGTCTTTCGGATTGACTTGATGATAATGTTTGAAGCTGTAAACCTTGTTTTCTACGAAAAGAACCGCTTAATTGCGCGTAAATAGTCTTGTTTTTGTGCCTAAGTTAAAATAAGTTTGGTTTTGTACCCGGTATCACCGCTGCGACCATGAGCGAAACCGTAACTCGATTGTGCCTTTAAAGGGTTGAGTTGGTTTCTGGGTAATCAGGTTCACCGCACCGCCCAACGTGATTGGCACCATATAAAGACGGAACTTGCGCCTTTGGAAAATATCCATGCGGGATAAATCACAGTAGTAAAACGACCGATGTCCGCTGCCGTCATGAGGCACATACACCAGGAACTATTCATCGATAAAAGATTGGTACGGCGGGCATCAAAAACCGCGTACTAACAAATTATGTTCATTGCGTGCCGCCGCGATCTCATACGCCCGGTGTGGTTTTCGCCACATCAAAACGCGAATTTGGTTATGCAAGTCCGCCTGGATTAATACGGGCGGTGCTTTAAATCGTCGATTTATCGGCAATCACCTCAATTTGTCCAAGCGTAAAAACCTCTTCGGCATGAGGCTGCTGTGCAAGCCGCATAGCAATGGCCGTGCAAAGAAGTGTTTTCATCTTAATGTCATCGTAAAGTTTAGATTCGATGGGGAGGCGTAAAGCAAAGTTTCAGCGCAATCGTGAGCGGCAGCAAAAATCTTCTCTCATCGTTAGTGCGGAAAATTTTGCCGCAAAAGTGCGGTGAATATTTTTACGTTTATTTTCCTGCCACCAATTCTTGTTGTAGCGTGGCTAAATTCAGGTTTAATTGCTCGGCAATTTGCACAATGGAAAAATGCTCAAGGTCATGATCAGACGATCCAAATTGCAATAACTCGGATAGCGATTGTGTAGCACCAAATCGACAAATTGCGTATTGATTTTCACCAGTTTATTTTTGCGGGTTTAGCACGTAATAACAAACCGGCAACCAGCAATAGGGCAGAGCTAATATGAACGTTAAGTAATGAGTCTATCGGCCAACCCCAAAGTAGCCCCGCACTTATCACCACACACAGCAAACTGATAATTACACGCACAACAGCAAAAAATTTGTAAATAACCTCTAAACTTCATGATCTTTATCCAATAGGTGAGGAAAATATAACGATATATATTGATAGCTAGCGTAATTATTCTAGCAAACTTTAGGGTTATATATTCATATATCGAGTTTTAGTAGAATTCAAAACGTCATGTTTTTATGACCGCACTTTTAAGGATTGATGATGAAAAATGGTTTGGGTTTTTCTTGCTCTCTCTGCTCATGTGTTTGGCAGAAAAATGCACCTACGATATTTTTGGCGGGAGAGTTTCCGCCTGCACAAAAGATTGACAAAGTCTTAGCGCGGGTAATCCGAGTGACGTGTTATTGCTATCGGTCGCGCCACAGAAAATGCTGGGACTGGCGGGCTTTAACATGGCATCGCAAGGTGTAGATTATTTCCTGCCGAACAACAAACTTTGCCGACAATAGGTAAAATTGCCGGCAAGGGCACAGCACGCTTTCTGTAGAAAAATTGTGGCGTACAGCCAAAATTTGATTATTGATGTGGGGAATGTCACGCCGAATTATATTGATCAATCCAAGCGTACTTTTGCCCAGACCGGTGTGCCTTATTTATTATTAGACGGCAGACTTTCTGCCACGCCAAACACCCTTGCGGAATTGGGAAAATGGTTGGGTGTGGAACAATTAACGGAACAGCAAGCACAATACGCGGAAGAAACCTTAAAAAGTGCGGTCGATTTTTCCGCTGTTTTACAACAAACTGCTACTTGGCGCGCAGCGCCGATGACTTGACAAACCGGGCAAAAGGGTCTCATTCACACTGAAGCCATAGAGTTGGTGGGGTTGCGGAATGTAGTGGAAGGGGAATACAAAGGCTTAACGCAAGTCTCCATGGAACAGTTATTGCTCTGGAATCCCGACATCATTCTGACGCAACACGCCGAATCAAACCATCAAAAATAATCCGCAATGGAGCCAATTAAGTGCGGTGAAAAATCAGCGCGTCATTTCCTAACCAGCCGTTCGGTTGGCTCGATTCACCGCCAAGTTTGAATCGCTTGCTTGGCGTACGTTGGTTAAAACATTTGCTAAGCAACAAGCAGATGGCAGACTTCGCGCCGGAAGTGCAGCATTTTTATAAATTGTTCTACCGATTGATTTGACAACAGCACAGGCAGAACAACTGCTGAAACAAGGACAATAATGCAACAAGTTATCCAACGTTCCCCACGAATTTTTCTTTTTGCTACTGATTGCACTGTTAATCAGCGGTATTTTGTTTTGCCTTGAAATGGGTAAATTTCCCATCCGCAAAGCCAATTATGGCAAACGGTAGTCTGCTCATGGGATTTGCAATGCAACTCGGATTCACCGATTCACACTGTGTTATGGCAAATTCGTTCTCCGCGCATTGTGGTGGCGTGTCTAGTGGGCGCCGCGTTGGCCTGTGCTGGGGCAAACCCTATCAAGGTATGTTTAAAATCCGTTGGTTTCACCGGATATTTTTGGGCGTTTTCTTCAGGGGCAGGATTGGGCCGTCTTTGGCGATTTTTATAATTTGTCGATGTTTTACATTCAGCTTTTTGCTTTTCTTGGTGGCATTTCTGCGGTGTTTTGTGTCTCGCTCATTGCTTCTCGCAGTAAAGATCAAGACCCGATTTTGGTTTTAGTACTGCGGCATCGCCATCGGATCTTTGCTTGGTGCGGGTATTTCTTTGTTGAAAATTCTTGTCGATCCGTTTACTCAACTGCCTTCCATCACCTTTTTGGCTGCTCGGCGAGTTTAACTGCCATCACGCCGAAAGATGTATTGCAACTGGCTCCGATTTTACCGATCGGTATGGCACCGTTATTTTTACTGCGTTGGCGTTTAAATTTGCTTTCGTTGGAAGAGGAAGAAGCACGCAGTTTAGGTGTGCCGATTAAAGCTACCCGTTACGTGATTTATTTATCACCACCATTTGCACCGCAAAGTGCGGTGTCGATTACGAGCATTATCGGTTGGGTCGGATTGCTCGTGCCACACATTGCCCGCTTGTTGGTGGGGGCGAATTTTACTTTTTGCTGTTGCCAACCTCTTTGTTGCTTGGCGCCAGTTTTCTGTTATTAACGGACACTTGGCTCGCACCATTGCCGGCATGAATTACCGCTAGGCATTCTCACCCTCTGCGTGCGGTGCACCGTTCTTTTCTTTATTTGTTATTACAGGGCAGAAAATGAAGTTAATGGAAAGCCCGTGAGTTGGCTATTGGTTATGGCAACAAAATTTTAGTACAAAACATCAATTTCTATTTAAAGGAAAAACAAATTTGTTGTTTATTGGGTGCAAATGGGGCAGGAAAAGAGTACGTTTTTGAAAACACCGTCGGGTTTTACAACCGGCGACTACAGCGCGAAGTTTATTGGCAACAACAGCCGCTTGCTTATACAGCGGCGGAATTGGCGCGCAATATTGCCTATGCCTGAGCGCACAACATTTGTTCCCGTTTTTAGTGCAGGACATGGTGTTGATGGGGCGCTCAGCCTTTTGAAGTGGTATCAAACGCCGACAGCGGAAGACAAAGAATTGGCACTGTCCTGCGCTTGCTGATTTACAATCGAACATCTTGCCAAACGTTACTATCCTGAATTGAGCGGGGTGAGAAACAACTTGTGCTCATTGCTCGAGCCATTGCGCAGCAAAGCAAATTGTTAGTGATGGATGAACCGACTGGCAAGCCTCGATTTTGGCAAACCAAATTCGTGTGTGTTGGATCAAACAACTGCAAGCGCAAAATATCGCCCTTGCTTATAACGACGCATAATCCACAACAGGCCATGTGCTTTGGCAGAAAATATTTTATTACTTGATCAAAGAAATATGGTGTCCAACAAGGCTCGCAGGAACGGCTATTGACCCTAGAAAACTTAGCCAAAAATCTACCGCACTTCTGTAGCACAATTAGCTCAGCATTTGAATTTTTAAGGGCGGTTCTTTTGACCGATTTTATCGCTTAATTTCTATCGCTTTCAATTTATTCTTACGACGTTGTAAGAAATGAGACCAAAACCAATAATAACGCACAGCCCTAAAGAGACGATAAATAAGCTACCGAAGAAAACCGTTCCAGTGGAAGGATTGAATAATCCATGCCAACGGCGCACCGACTGCAGCTCGATATAGGCAAAACAAGCTCACAAACCCGGTGGAGGAACCGGAGGCTATATTTGTGAGAGTTTTCAGCGGCCGCCATTGCAATTAGAATTGCGGTCCGAAAAAATAAAAGAAACCCATTAAGAAGAACAGACCATTGATGATAGGATTATCACTTGGGACAAACCACAAGGCGAGAGACACGGAGATAATACCTAACACATAAATAATGTTCATTTTAGTGCGGTTGCCTTTGGAAGAAACTTTATCGGAGCCCCAACCGGCAAATAATGCGCCAAGAAACCGCCCACTTCAAAGAAGCTGACCGCCACATTGGCTTTTTAATAAATCATAGCCGTGGGTTTCGGTTAAATATAAGTTACCCCAGTCGTTAATGCCCGTACGGATGATGTAAATAAAACACCAAGAGAACGCAAGCGCCCAAATTATGTCGTTTTTGAACACATGGGTTTTTCAGAATTTCCCAACTGACAAGCCTCAACGCCTTGGCTTTTCGTGTTCTTTTTCGGCAATGTCGATTGCGCCATTCGCCGACAGTCGGTAAACCCATTGAAGCAGGGCGATCGCGCAACAGGAAGCACAGGGGCGAAAACCGACCACACAGGCGATGATTCCCGGCACGATCATGCCCGTAGCGCCAACCCCAATAGACGCGTTACTGCACCGGCGAGCAACGGAATCAAGGCTCCGCCGAGGTTGTGTGAGGTGTTCCAAATCGCCCACTCATAGGCCCCGCTCATTGCGTGAATACCATGTGTTTAGAATCTTAGAACAAGGTGTCATCCCCCAGCCTTGGAAGAATGCAGTAATCATCCAAAGGGTAATGAACACAAACACCGAGGAGCTCAAACCGAATAGGGATATTTACCACGCCGGTCATCATCAAACCGATCCCCATAAAATAGCGAGGTTTGAGCGGTCGCCTAATACGCCCGATAAGAATTTAGAGACACAGTAAGTCAAATAAAACGCCGTGCCCATGATCCTGATGTCGATTTTTGCAACCCCAAATCCCGTCAACATCGCCGGCATCACGAAGTTAAAAACTCTTTCGCGTAAAAATAGATATCCGCATAACCGATGTAACTGGTAATCATCAGGTGCATACGCCAATAACGATATGTTTTGTCAATTTCCTCTTTGCTTTTTCGTCACCGGTAAATCCGGTGGGATACTAAAAATGCCCATCTCTTTTCTCCTCTCTTCTGTGATTTTAAGTAGCAAAAATCGATTTTGCGAAGTATAGTGCAAAATAAATACAGGTGACATGGCTCAATAAATAACTAGAGGTATTATTTTGCAGATGGATAAAGTTGTTTTATATGCATTTATTGAGATTTTGCTATAGTTAACCTATTCATGCTGGCAGATAATGGTATAAGGAGACACAATGGACTTACATAACATTCGCGAAGAATATCGCAAGAAAAGTGCTTTCCCCAACAGGAATGCAAACGTTAATCCCATCATACAATTTGAACGTGGCTGGATGACGCCATCAACGCGCAGGGTTAACGAACCTACCGGCATGAACCTCAGCTACTATCAACGAAAACGGGCGACCGAGCAGTCGCATGGTGTTATTAAAAAGTAAACGCGCAAGGTTTTGTATGACCAACTATCACAGCCGCAAGGACTGGCTATTGAACAACATCCTCTTTTGTCGCCCTTAACCTTCTTCTGGCCGAGTGGAACGCTCTGTGCGCATTGAGGCAAGGCGGATCCTGCCGAACAATCCGATGCCTCACGCCAGTCGACCAGTACACCGTCGCATCGGCGTCGGGCAAGTGAACAAAAGGTGCGGTCATTTCCGGCTACAAATCGTTACTCGCCAAAGCTGCCCTTATCGCCGCGCAACATCCAGCTCAACGTCCCCCGCCCACCTCACTGGGGCGGCTACCTCGTCACCCCCGACCGCATCGAATTCTGGCAAGGCAGACCCAGTCGCCTACGCGTGACATGTTGTTATTTGTTGAAAACGGGGAATGGAAGAAAGTGATTGTCACCGTAAAAACGTTAGAAAAGATGACCGCGACTTTTTCAACCAAAAAGTGCGGTCGTTTTGCATGTTGAAATTTTACTTCCCAAACACCTCTATTTAACACCAACGCAATGCCGTCTTCGTTATTCGTGGCGGTGACTCTTTTGCCACTTGTTTTATGGTATCGGGGCGCGCCCATAGCAACCCAAGGCCTGCGTATTGCAACATATCCAAGTCGTTAAAATTGTCGCCGGCGATAACTTGCTCGGCGCACGCCTCAAATGCTGTTCCATAAATTGAATGGCTTTTTGCTGCGGCAGCAGGGTTCAGTGATTTCCAAACATTCGTCTTGGAACGGTGAATGCTTAAATGCGGCAGGGCTTGTTTTCAGCACGGGTTCCACCGTTTGGTTTCTTCGGCGCTGCCATGACTAATGTTTGTGTACTTCCGTGAGGTTGCCTTGTAGCAGTTCGGCGCTTAAGCCCGTGATCTCGCTTTCTTGCTTGATCCAATCATTGTTCACATCATTGCAAAACCAATCCAAGCCGGCGTAATAGCTGATGGAAAGGTGGGCAAAAATCGGCTGAAAAGTTTGTTGAGTTTTTGTAAGTCCTGCGGTTCCAAAAATCACGCTATAAAGTGCGGTCGGATTTTTATCTAAAAATTAACGCCCCGCTGTAACAAATCATGCCATGTTGCGAGCCAAGCTGTTCCGTGTAAGGCGTGATGGCATAAGGCGGACGGGCGGAAACGAGGATAAACGGGACACCTTTGTTTCAATATGTTTTTAATTGCTTCTTCTGTTTTTGGCGTGATTTGATGTTGACTGTTGAGCAGTGTGCCGTCGATATCGCTAAATACCGCTTTGTATTGTGATGATGGCGAGGTGTTTTTCTGCCAAGGTGGTTTCGGCAAACTTAAGTAAACAGGTGGAGTTCTTTTTGCCTTTTTCCGATAACACTCTTTATTGTCGTTTTAAAATTTGTGTGGCGCGGGCTTGGATGAAACGTGCGTAATCGGCATTTTGGGTTTGCGTGGAATTGTTTTTCGGCAAGTGCATGTCTGCGAAATCTTTGTTGGTTTGCCCAATGAGCATTTTTGTCCGACTAACACGATGGGGCGCGCAGCCGCTAAAGGCAATGACCGAGCCGTAACCGTTGGTGGGATAATAAAGAATACCGGCTAAAATGAAAAGTGCGGTTACTAAATTCGATGAATTTTGATGTAGCTTTCGGCGGGCGGGCTTTTATGAGATCTTTAAGTTTCATTGAAAAATGCACTGATTGAAGATTTGGATGAAGTGGCGCGTCTCCCGACGTATGCCCTGATAATTTTAAATATATCGAGCACGCGTCCGGAAGACGCGCGCCATGATTATGTGGCGTTGAATTATGCCAATATACCAAAATGGTAGCCAACGATACCTACGCCGAACAGCGCGAAGATGATATACATGGCGTTGATTTTCTTGCGGAGCAATACATACAGAAGAAAGTGAGCAATAACGCCGCCAAGCCCGGGAGCAAATCGTTTACTACGCTTTGCACGGTGGTAACGACTTCTTCGCCCATTTGGTTTTATAGCGTGATAATTCGAGCGGAATGTTGATGCTGGTCCATTTCGACACCAGCGAGCCCATCACTAAAGAGACCGAGGATAGACGCCCCCTGCGTCAATTCTTTGTAAGCGACCGCCGCCCATGTCGTTAACGATTTCAGTCCCTTTTCGTAGCCATGTTGAAACCATACCAACGGGTTAAGGAACGGCAGAGGTTAATGCCGATGAAGAACAATAACGGCCCTAATAGGTTGCCGCGTTGATAGCCAAACCGGCGCCCAGTGCGGCGAGAACCGGACGCATGTTCCCCAGAAAAATCGGGTCACCCACACCGGCTAATGGCCCCATCAGACCCACTTTCACACCGCTGATTGCCGCGTCATCAATGCTCTTTTGCACCGTTGGCACGTTCTTGTTCCATCGCAGCAGTCACGCCAATAATCGGCGAGGCTACCCAGGTTGGGTGTTGAAGAACTCCAAATGGCGTTTTAAGGCCGCCCGTTTGATCTTTCTTTTGCTATGCAGAGGCGTTTAATGGTTGGAATCGCTGGAGACGCAGAAACCCATTGCCTGCATCCGTTCAAAGTTAAATGAACCCAAGAGGAACGTGGAACGCCAGTAAGTGCTGCGAATATCTTTTTCGTTAATGCTAATTTAGTTTGTTCAGTCATGATCGAGTCCTTTATAGTCCTTCAAGTTCATCATCAGCCAATTCACGTTTTGCTACTGGTTTGTGGCAAGACGGCTTAGTTGAAAACGTGGGTTTAATTGAATGTAAACAATGGCTAAGCAGGTGCCTAAGATACCCAAGCCCCACTGGTTATAGCCGAGAAGGAGGCAATCACGAAACCAAGGAAGAAGAACGGCATTAACGCGCCGGCACGCATCATGTTGATCACCATGCAACCGACCACCACGATAAAAGCCCCCGGCGATTTTGTAACCCGCGGGTGACTCACTTCCGGAATGGAGTTCAAGGCGTGAGTGACGGTGTCTGTGCCGGCCACGAGTGCCACGAAGAATGTCGGGATGGCAACCCGGTAAAGCCCTGTAAGGAAAGACCGGCAGTGACGGAATTCAATGCCACGGAAGCCGGCTTGCTCTCGCGTAATCATCGGCTTTGTGTTGCAGGAAGATGGTGATGGTACGCACGAAAATGGTTAACACCTGACCGGCGGCTGCAACAGGGAATTGCAATGGCCAATGCGCTTCCTTTGTCTTGACCGCTGATTACTAAAATCGCTGCGATTACACTCGGCGAGCGCCGCTATCAGCCATGCCGCACCGACGTTCATCCAGCCGAGAGCAACTAATTCCAAGGTACCGCCGACGATAATCCCGGTTTGTAAATCACCTAAAGACCAAACCGATTACGTGCACAGGCGCCAGCTGGCGGCATGAGTTTGACGTTCGTCAAGCACACCGCCCATACCTGCAAATCGCCGCGACCAAATGCCACGAGGAATTATTTCCATTGTAGCTCATAATGTTGTGTCCCTTGTGCAAAAATTAATTGCATCAAGTTTTTGTCTGGTAAGTTCCACACGCGGGTTGCGCACTTTTCTGCATAGATAAATCAATACGCTAAATCAACGAGTTTTTAAATGCTTCGACATCTGCCTCACCAACGGTTACCGCATCGGAAAGTTGTTTGTTGCCAGTCTTTATAGGTCATTCCGCCCGACATTCCACTTTATCTATCTTGACACCGCCTTCAACTAAACGTACTACATCGCTGGTTTTGTCACCAGCCAGAGAATGTACCTGCGTATTTCGGATTGTGATAGACTCTAATGGCTTTCTCCACCGGAATGACATAGGCTTTTAAATGTGCGGCGCAATTTGTAACGAACAACGCGACGTAATGCATCCCGCTAGCTTCATCGCGGATCGTAAAAATGGCTCTGCATTTCACCGCCTTCGCCCAGGATGTCGCCACTCGACCATGAATCATCGATCGTCAATACGTACAAAGAAATATTCATATTGCCGGAAAGTGCGGTGGAAATTTTGAGATGTTTTTAACGGGTTCAGCGGCTTGCCTGGTTCCGGTGCCGGTGTGACAGGCTTCGCTTTTCGGACGGTTGGCGGAAAGATTTCACGGCTGCGACGCCGACTTCTTTGGCTGTTTCCACCAATTCAGGCAGCTTGAACTCGTCTCGGCATCCAACACTTCCAACAACATCCGATCGGCTACCACCGGTGACGATGTCCGGTGTTGTCGCCACGCTCTGAAGCAACTCCCGCCGCCGCGTTATGCGGCTACCACCAAAAAGTCCACTAAGAACACTCGGTCGCTTTTTCCGGCAGGGTGGTGATAATCGCATTGTATTTTTCAACCAAACAAGCCCACCTTCGCCCGGTAGGAAAGTGACCACTATAGCTTTTCGTCTTCGCCATACACACGCAAGCGCAGAATTGACGATTTCTTCCGAAAATTTACCATCGTGCGTTGCAACGATAATGTGGGTCATTCAAATCTCTTAAAGTTGTTAATAAAACCGGTTCTTGAAACGTTTCGGCCGAAGAACTAAAAGGTGGGACAAAACGTTGTCGAGGTATGTCAGTGTGTATTCCTTGCAGTTGTCGTCAAATGGAGAGTGTGAAATTTGTGATCGAGACTGAAGAGGTAGGAGGGATATTTGTAGTGAAAAGAATATGTTGCGGGTGAAATGTTATTTTATATGGAGAAAGTTTAGAAATGTGACTAAATAAAAAGTCTGAATAATGAATGATTTCAGCTTTCCACCTCGATACAACCGATAACTCACTTGTCCGCTGTCTTCAACAATGCCCAGCTTTCTGGCAACATTCAATCCTTTGTCTTTTTCTGTTTCCACATAAATCAATGCTCGTGGGCGTAACCAATGATTTTATCCAACAAGGTAATGGCTTAGTTCTGCTAAATCAGTACTGAACGGCGGATCGAGAAAAACCAAGTCAAAGCGCGGTTGATCTTGCGGCTGATTTTAAAATTGCAGGCTATTTTGATTTACCACCTGTCGCGATCGGCACATTTCAACGTTTGAACATTCTTGCTTAACTCGCTGCGCCACGGCTTTTTCCAATTCCAGAACGTCACCTTTGCCGCTTGAGCGTGAAAGGGCTTTCCAGCCGAGAGAACCGCTACCGCGCAAAACGAGTCTAAGCATTCACTGATCAACGATGTAGGGCATTAGCCAGTTAAATAGCGTGTTTCTTTTACACGGTCGCCCGCAGGCTGCAGCCCTTGAGAAGTTAATACCGGCAAGCTCGCCCGCGCCATAAACCGGCGATGATGCGTACCTTTGCCTTTGCGCTTGTTGATTGTTGCTTTTTCATATAAATCGGAAAAATTATGTGTTTTTGCTAGAATGGGCGACATTTTATCAAGTTTAAATAAAGTAGGGCAATTTCGTGCTCGGATGAAAAGAAAAAGGCGGATTTTGGTCTTGGTTCGGATTAGGCAAAATAGCAGGAAAGAATCAACGGAACCGAAAGAACCGGAATCAAAAGAACAGTTCTCCTATATGAATCTGAAGTGCAAGAAACGGCAGAAAAACGACCGCACTTTCAGATGAAGCAGAGACCGAAAATACATTAACGGAAGATACATCAATGGCGCAAGCGTCCAGGCAAGCCAGCCTGAAAGCCATGACGTTCAAGTAGAGACCTCTCAAGAGGTGAACCCGGCGGCAGCACAGCGTGGATGTTATGTGCCATCAGATGAGCCAACTCAATCTATTGAAGAAACGCTAGCAAATTCAACCGCACTCTTTCTGACGAAGCAGAAGCAGCAAGCACAGTCGAAAGTGCGTGGACATTGAAAGATGAATCTGTCGCGGAAGCGGAAGAGCACGGAAGAAAGCGCTATCGCCGACACGAGTAGAAACACAGGAAAAACCAAGTGAGGGCAGCTTTTCAGTCGATTGCTCAAAGTGTTTCTGGTGAAACCCAAACAAAATATCGGTGGGCTTCTCGTAGCTTTTTCCCAGCATCGACGATGAATTATTCGAAGAATTGGAAGAACACCACTGATCGCCGATATTGGCATGCCGACGACCACCAAAATTATCGTCAACTCAACCAGCAGCACCGCGTCAACAATTACAAAAATGCGGATGCTTTATATCAACAATAAAACTGAAATGGGTGAGATCTTAAAACCGGTGGCACAACCGCTGAGTATCGATAGCAGCACAAAAGCCTTATGTGATTTTTAATGGTGGGCGTGAACGGCGTGGTGACCACCACCACCATTGCTGGCAAGCGGTAAAATTCCAAAATGGAGGGCAAATCTGTCATGTTGGCGTGCGGCGATACCGTGCGGCGGCAGTGGAGCAGCGAGGTCTGGGGCGAGCGCAATCATATTCCGGTGGTGGCTCAAAGTAGCGGCTCGATTCCGCGTCGGTGATTTTTGATGCGATGCAATCGGCGGCAGCTCGCAATATCGACATCCTCGATCGCCGACACCGCGCTCGTCTGCAAAATAAAAATAACTTGATGGATGAGCCGAAAAATCGTACGCGTGATGAAAAATATGACGAAAGCGCACCGCATGAAATATGCTCACTTTAGACGCGGGCACCGGTCAAAATGCCATTAGTCAAGCCAAGTTATTTAATGAAAGCGTTGGACTCACCCGGCATTAGCCTAACCAGAAATTGGATGGCACTCGCGGTGGTGTGATTTTCGCTCATTGCCGACCAGTTTGAATCTCTGCCGATCCGCTACATCGGCGTAGGCGATTGGAAAGGCCTGGCCGCTGAATTCAACGCGCAAAAGAGTTTGTCGGCGGCCGGCTACCCACGCAGGGAATAAAGTGCGCAAGCTAGAAAAATTAAAATGTAGAGATTAATACGAGGCGATCTCGTAACGTGAGTAAGCACATTGTAGGTGGGAAGCCCGCCTGCCAGCGATTTCGAGCTGCCTACCGGTAGGTGCGTATGACCCACCCAGGTGGCATTCCGGCGCAGGGAAGAGCACCTTGCTGAAATTAATTATGGGTATGGAGCGTGCCAACGCGTGCATATTTGGTTTACCGAAGGCGATGAAATCACCCCGCGTTTCGTTTGCACGCGATGAAGTGCCGCTTTTGCGTCGCCAAATCGGCATGGTGCATCACGATTGGTCGCCTGCCGCCCGATCGTCCCGTGGTGGATAAACGTGGCAGTTGCGACACTACTGCCGGACAGGTACCAAAAGATGCAAAAAAGTCGTATTAGCGTGATGATCGTGTTGGTTTGCGCGACCGCGCAAACGCCGCAACGCATTGCTCGGCGCGTGGCGCGTCATCGGTAGATATTGCCCGGCGCTATCGTACATAAGCTGCAATTGCTGCCGGGCCTTCGATGAGCCACGACGGGTACTGACAGCGCGCCTTGGAAATTTTTAATCTATTTGAAGAATTTAACTGCTTAGGTACATTGCGCTGATTGTTCCATGACATCGGTATATTTGTCCAACAAAACCTGGGCCTGCTCGGTGCTTGAGCAAGGCTATTTGCGTTAGAAAAATAGCTTTCAGAGTTTTCAATGTTTTAGTTTAAGCCTTTGCTTCCAAACCCGTATTCCTTACGCGCGGTGTTTTGCTCGATTTACATTTCATCGCAACGCCCATCACAGAGCTGGCAACGCGCAATGCCACCTGATTCCTACCGTGAGCCATTCCTTGTGGAAAAATATTCACCGCGCTACCAATGCGAATTTTATCCGGAAAGCGAACTGACTGTGTATTTGTCAAAACCGAAGAAGAGCAAGTAACTGGGGTGGTGGAAAAATTCGTCAGCAGAGTTGTGCGTGGAACTAAATTTGCTACCCGTCAAGAGCCAATGAATTCGTCAATGGTCAGTTTAATGAAGAACTGAATGTGTTGATGATAATCCAAGCCTGCTGTGGTGATATTAAAACCGACTAAAGCCTTTTTAACGACCGCAAAACGCAATGCAGTTGCGCGCTACGTTGGATAAAATCAAAGGCGTGCAGGAAGTGCGTTTGGATAATTTATTTGTCAGAAAGGACCCTACCGAATTTTGGTTGGTCGCGCACGTTATTTTCTGTACCATTCTTATGGCGTTGGCGGTGTTTTTGGTTATTGCAACAGCATTCGCTCTGATGTTTACAGCAACCGAGCCAATGTTGAAGTGATGAAACCGTTTGGCGCCACCGATCGGGTTTATCCTCGTCTGTTTCTTTTATACCGGCATGATTTACGCCGTTGTGATTCGCAACGATTTTCAGCAGTTTCGTTATCGAGTTATTTCAACGGTGCCGTAAAAATATGTCAAATGATATTCGCGAGTTTTAACCTAAACGGTCTCAAGCCAGAATCTTTGTTAGTTGTCTGCACCATCATGGGCTATATCGGTGCATGGCGTTGTCGGCAACACGATATATTCGGCTGTTGGATAAGAAAGGTTAGATGCGGTCAGTCGAAAAAAGACCGCACTTTTTGTAAAAGTGCGGTCTTTTTTGTAGAGAAATGTTTTTATTCAGTAAAGCCACAAAAAGCGTTATTGAATAAGTCCTTATTCCGCATAGTGAGATAACCACACCGTTATTATTATGTTTTTTACCTCCATGGATTTCTGAATTTTCCCAACACGTTTTTTTATTTCACCAAGACGGCCTCTTTAATAAATTAACAGCGATAATTGCATATTCTCCATTTTTGATTCTTCCTTGTAGGGGTCTGGAAATTCCTTTATTAGTCCTCCAGTCGACATAGTTCGAAAAATGCATTTTTTAGACACCCTTTCATTCTAGCAGTGCCGACTATTAGTAAATATCTGAACCGGCTTCGTCCATGCTTTTTGTACATCGTGTTCGCGAATAACCCACGGCTTTTTACGGTTGTTTTTCCATATACGCTCATATTTTCTCTCATCTGGCGGATATTTCGCTGATTATAGGCGTTTTCAACGCTTCCGTACGCTCAGCGGTGCCATCATTTCCCTCATGTTGCCGCAGCAAAATTTCTCACTCAATCCGGATGTGGGTTTTGCCATATTCGCGCAATGCCCAGCGATGGCTTTGTTAATGAAAAATCTTGACTGACCGAAATTATTTTGAATGACTTCAAGCTGGCAAATGCCTGATCGTCTGTCGTTTCAGCGATAGCTGACAACCGATTGTGCTGACTCGTCGCAAAACCAGATGTTGTCGTGTTGGCTCCAATGAATCAGCCCGCGGTCGACCCTCTGAAAGTTTAAAAGATACCGCCGATAACTTTGTCTCAACGCACTCACTGGTGTCCCACCAGGATTTGCAGTGTGATTAACCGCTCAATTCGAGATAAACCTGCGGTGTAAGTTGCCTGGACCAAACTATATTAGCAATCCGTCGCAACATATTGTACTCACGACGCGGACTTTCCCAACAGGCTTCCACAAAGTCCCAATCGAGTGCCTGTCGCTATCCCTTTAAACAACGCTCTTGCAGCAAGTTTACGGCGAAACGGGGGGAACAAGAAAATCAAATCTGTTTTTTCATATACGCTGTCATTTCTACAGCCTTGTCTGGATTTGCTGCATTTTTGTAGCAATGTCGTTAAAACCTGCTGTGCCTTTGACATGGTCAACTTTCTTACTGTGTTGTGTAAAAGTGCGGCCGTTTTTTAACGTGTTTTTAGTCTACTTATGCCCAACGCTATTAAATCCTGTTTCAGCTTTTTGCGCGTCGCGCAAACCGATCTTTGTGAGCGCCTTCTACGTTACGTAGGCTGTCAATGAAGATGGTACGCTGAGGTGAGGTGATAAAACGACAAGCAGGTTGAAAATGGTCGCGGATCAGGTTTGGGTTAGGCATTCATAACCCGGACAATTAAAAATGCCCCTCGTAAATTGCTGAAAGAAATTGTTTCGGCGAAAAGGTTTCGTTAATCAGTTAGTCAGTGCCAGAAGCGAACGTCGCCGCTTGAGTGCTTCCAACAGGGAGACTGTTTTCGTCGATAGCAATTCATTTAGGGCTTCCGGCCAGCGTTCATGATAGGCACGAATTCGCTTCACAGTGTGGATGTTGTTTGATGGCTCGCAACGCCTTCCGTCCAAGGTCGCTCTGCATCTGTTGTTCGTTCCATTCACATGTATTACCTCCGTTAAAATCACCCATTTCCACTTCGTCGTTGAAAAATTTTGCGGCATAAATGGCGTGGGTTCCAATCTATCAGTACGCCGCCTAAGTCAAAAGACGAGTGTCGATGTGTTGCACGTTCATATTTACCTTTTTGAGCGCTTTAGCTTTATATAGCTCAAGATAGAACAAAGCATGCTGGAACCACAGCTATCTGAAACTCAACTGGAACCCAAAGAAGGTCAACACTGCTTGGGTCTCGCCACAAATTAAAAACTATCTCTTTAATTAAAAGCGTTTTCAATTTCAATGGCTAATTTTAACTGCCATCTTATAACCGGATAAACCTGCCTCTTTCTTATAAACAATTAATAAAATCGCCGTAATTAACGTCATATACATCTCCACTTTCATGCCGTTTTCATTACGTAGCAAATGGCTGAAGTCTAAATGTTGCTTAATGTAATTTGAAAAACTGATTTCAAATGTCTTATATAACTCAGCCACCTCGTTGCCGCCGAATAATTTACATGATTTGTCGGTAACAAATCTTCATCCTTCTTTAATCTCGCGATAATTAATCTGAAAATATAAGCGGGTTTCTTTTTATTTTCCCGCTAAATAATCCATTATAATCCGATTGTATAACCATACTTGCCGTCTCCCGGACTTCTATCGGATTTTCACTCGTCTGATAACGCGCTATCTCTGAATCCGGGTCACAAAGGTAAAATGTTTGCCGGTAAATTCATCAAACGGCTTCTTGACTGAATTTACATAAACAACAACAAGATATGACCCGGCTCAACGGACATTCCACACTAGTTTTGAGCGCAACATCTTCCGAGGAATGAACCTGTTGCGTAAACAGTTTTGAGTTTACCGGTACGCTGGAAAACGCTACACCGAACTTGATTCCGTTTACACCCCTCGATAGCTCCCTTACTTTCATTCCTCTGTTTTTAATAACTACTTGACAGCGTCAATGATTGTGGAATCAAAAGCGATAATGCGTCTTTCGGTTTTAAACAACTATCACTATATCGACTTATCATCGACTCGAAAATTGCTTTAAACAATCCGGCATTAATGGTTCTTAACCGGTTGCCAATCGAATTATATTATATGCTTATCGGTTTATCAAATAACCGGTAAAGGTTGGGGAACTGTAAAATTGTTTTAATACCTTAAGTTGCATGCAATATTTAATGCTGAAAATAGCAGTAAATAAAACATATTCTCTCACCGCTTTTAATTTTTTTCACTTGATCAACTTGATATTCCAATGCAAACATTCTCAATCGTTCTTCGGAATATAGCTTAAGATTTCTGAGTTTCATCGCTCACCTCACCTCTGTTAATATGGGTGATTTTACCTTTTTCTCAGGTTTCGAACAGCTGTGGTTGGGAAACGCGTGCCATCAATATTGCAAAATGATTTGTTTTTACAACATTTTCAATTAAACAACATGAATCCCCATGCCACCACCACGATGCCGCCTGTAAGGCAAACAAACACTGCGCAGGCAGAACCCCATCTTTTGGCGCGACCGGAGAGTTCGTGGCGCTCGGTGCCGATGCGATCCACGGCGCTTACAATGGCGCTGTTGAGCACCCACGACCAATACCAGCAACACGGAACCAATCATCAGTGCTTTTCAATGGCATCTTCACCGAGCCAGTAAAGGGTGAATCATGAAATGCAACGAAAGCTCGAGGACGAAAAGCCGTTTCATATTTGACCGCATTTTTTAAGCCTTGCATGGAATATTGGGTCGATTTAATTAAATGGGTTAGCCCGTGTTTTGTCCATTAGGTTTTTCCTTTATGATATTGTTATTAGAGGCGTTTAGCTTCAATGACGTCATCCAGTTTTTCAAACGGGACGAGGATCTTTACTCAACATTTCGCACGTTTGTTCAGCTCAATTTGCATGTCGATGTTTGGCCACTTGGCGCTTGCATCGGTACGGTGAAGACGCCGAGTACGCTGATTTTTATCGTTTGCCAGCACGGTGGTGATGTCGCGTAATAAGCCGTTGCGATCGGACGCCAGCAATACGAATGTTGAGATGGAAAGCGTGAATAATTGTCGCCCCCAACGGGATTCCACCACGCGTTCCGGATGGACGGTTTGCAGTTCGAGAAATTGCTCGCAATCACAACGGTGAATGGAAATGCGCGTCCCCATGGTGATGCGTAGCCCACAATGCTGTCGCCCGGAATCGGTTGGCAGCAGCGGCAATATGGTGCATCAAGTTGCCGACGCCTTCGACGATAACGCAGTCTTTGCGTTCGGTTTTTGTTGGGCGTTGAGCGCACTTTTGGTGCTGACGTGACGCAAGATTTCTTCATCCACTTCCTGCGCGGAGATTTTGATGAATTTGTTTTGTAGGAAGTTGATTAACGGCCGATGCGAATATCGCCACCGCCGATGCCCGCATATAAACTCGTCCAGGTTTTGTCAGGTTGTAACGTGGAAGCTTGTTGTTCCACTGTTTTAAGCTGATGCCCCAGGCGGTTGATTTCGCTTTCCAACAATTCTTTACCGGCCGGAATGTTTTATCGCGATCCAGCTTTTTGAACCACGCATGAATTTTCGCACGAGCTTTTGCTGTGTGGGTAAAGCTGAGATTTCGGGTTCAGCCAGTCGCGACTCGGTTCTGGATTTTTGGGTGATGATATCTACCTGATCGCCCATTTGAAGCTGATAGGTGAACGGCACAATGCGTCCGCCCACTTTGGCACCGATACAACGGTGGTCGATTTCCACTGATGAATAGCATAGGGCAAAATCCAGCGGCGTCGAACCTGTTGGCAAATCCACCACTTCGCCTTTTTCGGCGTAAAGACATACACGCGATCATCAAACACTGGCTGCGTATTCCGCCATCACTTTCGCCGGAGTCGGTAATATCGTCTTCGCCATGCCAAGAGTTTGCGTAACCATGCGATTTTTCTTCGTAACCGGAACGGCTGGCGCTGGCGCCTTCTTTGTATTTCCAGTGCGCCGCTACGCCAAGTTCGGCATCATCGTGCATTTGTTGGGTGCGAATTTGCACTTCTATCGGTTTGCCGCCTTTGCCAACACCACGGTGTGAATGGATTGGTAGCCGTTTGGTTTTCGGTTGGCAACATAATCGTCGAATTCTTTTGGCAGATGTTTGAAATGGGTGTGCACAATGCCCAGTGCGGTGTAACAGTCTTGTACTTTTTGATACGATGACGTACTGCGCGAGACGTCATATAAAGTCACTGAACTCCAAAAGTGCTTTTTCTGCATTTTTCGCCAAATGCTGTAAATATGTTTCAGGGCGACCGTACACTTCCACCTGTGTGGATGTTTTTCTTGTAAATAACCCGGAAAGTTCGGAGACAAAATCGGCGATATATTGTTCGCGGTCAAGACGACGTTCTTTTAATAATCTTGGCGATGGAGCGATATTGTTCAGGGTGTAGATAACGGAAACAGTAATCTTCCAGTTCCCATTTGAGCTGTCCGATGCCCTAAGCGGTTGGCAAGCGGGGCGTAAATATTGGCACATTCTTTGGCGGCGAGGACGTTCTTCTTCCGTGTAATTTTTTCGGCATCACGCAAGAAGGCGATACGCTCCGCTAATTTGATAATCACACAGCGGAAATCATCTACCATGGCAGGCTAGCATTCGACGCACGTTATCCACCTGCAAGCTGCTGGCAGAATGGGTGATGTTGAGTTGGCGGATATTATCCATTTCAGATAACGCCGCGTACCAGTTTAGCTGATATTCGAGCCGAAAATCTTCTTCAATTTGGGCTAAATCCACCAGTTGATCGCGGACGATAGGGAAGAGCATGGCGGTGAATAAGCTATCGGCATCCATGTTTAGCTGTTGAGATTTCCCACCATTTCCACGCCGAAACGTAAGCAAAGTGGGCTTCTTCCTGCTGATGCTCGGCACGCAGATGTCATTTTCTGTTGCGAATAATGCCATGCCGTCATTAAGTTGGCTTTGACATTTCTCCGCCACATTCAAAGTTAGCGCACCATTTTCAATCTCAAAATCTTTAGGATTTAATAAATGAGATCCTCCTCACAGCGACCATAATGAATCCTTTATCTTTTTCTGGAAATAAACTTTATCGACTCTAGATGACCGGTTTGTGGGAAACATATCGATCAGTGGCGACTTTATCCAATTGATAGCCTGCAGTCACGCAAGATTTCCGTATCTCGCACGAGTGTTGCAGGATTAGCGAAACATACAGAATACTTTTTCGGCCTGCTAACTGACATAGCGCATGTAAATGCAAATGCCGCACCTGTGCGTGGTGGGTCGAGCAAAATTTTATTGAAGGGTTGCTGTGCCCACGGTTGACTGATAAAACGGGTTTGATCCAAATCGGTCTGATAAAATTGGACATTGGCACAGCGGTTTCGTTCGGCATTGGCGCGGGCTTTTTCCACCATCGCGGAAACGCCCCTCAATGCCTACCGCACTTTTTCACTTTGCGACTCAGCGGTCAGAGTGAGTTGCCCATACACAGAATAAATCTAACACATGATCCTGTGGATTAAGTGACAGCCAGTCTATGCCGTGGCGACCATTTGACGGTTTCAGTTGGTGCTGATTTGAATGAAATCGCGAATATCAAATTGCAGCGTGCATATCATCGTCCAAACGGTACTAAGGCTGTTCGCCATGCCAATGTTCAATACTGTCATGTTCCTGCACAAAATAGCATGAGTTGCTGTTGTTCGGCGAAATTGCAGCAATAAAGTGCGGTCGGTTTTCATCGATGTTTTTACATGGCGTATAACATAGCGATGCCGTTGTCCGCCGCAGACAAGTTCAATATGCCCCAGTTGTTGTGGCATTGTACCACTGCTCGCAAAAAGTGCGGTCAGTTTGGGCAATAAATCATTTCAGCGGCTGTTCCAGCACCAAAGCAATGTTCAATCGGAATAATTTGCTGTGAATTTTTACGCCGTAAGCCGATATGCAGCTTACGGTTTCTTTGCTGTCAAATCATACTGCTTAAACGTGCCCGACGACGGTAATGCCCCAGGCATCGCCTTGCAATAACGGCATGAAAATGAATAGGGTTCCGGCTGTAAACGGACTCAGGCGTTGAACCAGGCGGTTTTGTTTTGGCAGAACGTTGTAGTCAATAGGAATATGTTGATTTTGGCAGCCGCATTGTTCAAAATAAACGACATGTGAGTTGTCTGGCGCTGTGCTTGGGTGTAGAAATACGCTGTCGCTGCGCCTTGAGCATATTGGCGTTTTTTCCTCCAATACGCGAACATCTACCTTTTTCTTGCGGTAAAGCGTTTTCAATAAACCAAGTTTTGCCGTTGATTTTTAGCTACGCCTAACCCTTGATAATCTAAATCAAGAATATGTGCGGTGAAATTTGCGTGATCTTTTTTTATGGTTTGTTGTCGCTGTAAAGTAATGCCATGTTATTTTGAATATAAAGCTGTGTTGGGTGAATAATTCTCGGCTTTTTCAGTGGCTTGTCGCCTCAAATACGGTTTTTAATGCAATGCGCGTGAAGCGTTTGGCTCGATAACACAGATGGGTTGGCTCCTAAATCTGGGTTTGTTCAAAGGCCAGTATTCCCGCCCGTAAAAAGGTTAAATTATCTTTGATTAAGGAGGCAATAAAGCCTTTTTCTTCGCGGTAACGATAAGTCATATTCGCTCTCTACGGCTTTGCCGGAACCCGGCGCAGTGAGTGAAATCAATGCCATAGCCTAAGGTGCGCAAGAGTTGAAACTCAAAGGTGCGTAGATGCAGGCTCCACGTGGGTTTGTGATACGGCTAACTGCGTTAAACATTGCAAAATAGTGTTGGAACAATTGCGGATAGGCGGTTTCCGGTTCCAGTACGCGGCAAATGAGTTCGTTTAAATAAAAGCCGCTGTATAACGCAACATTTTTGTAAAAGGTAAGGCAATGGCAGCAGGTTCTGCTTTGGTGAGAATTTTTAGAATCACCACGACCGCTCCAACGTAGCAGTAGCAGCGTAAAGGGCTGTAGCACGCCTTTTCAGCATGGAGACGCTTTGCCCGTGCACCTTTTGCCAATACGCTGATACGCCCGAAATCTTCTGTTATTAAATCCACCAATAAACTGGTTTCGCTGTAAGATTTGCGATGTAGTACGAAACCCGCGTTGCCAATTTTCGATGATGTCGATCCTCTTTCCGTCGATAAAAAAACCGATGCTTTATTTTAGCAGATTCTCACCGCACCTTGTGGGATTTTATGGGATGACCTTTAGAATCAAAAAGGGAAATGGGTATAACGGAACTTGTCATTTAGGGATCGACAGACACATAGCAGGTTATGGTGTTACACCTGCGTGGCTAACTTATTGATTAAGCTTTAGACATGGCAGCTACTCTGCAGCGAAGTCTGTTTCTACTTTTCTCGATACCTTCGCCCACTTCTAAGCGGATGAAGTTAGAGATTTCAGCACCTTTTTCTTTTTAACAGATCGCCAACAGATTTAGACGGATCCATAACGAACGCTGACGGGTTAAAGGAGACTTCGCCGTGAATTTCTTCATGCGGCCTTCAACCATTTTCTGCGATTTCGCGTGGTTTTGCCGGATTGCATTGCAATATCTCGCTTGATGTTGCGCTCATGTCTCAACCACTGCGGCCGGAACGTCGCTTGGGTTAACGTAGTCCGGACGCTTGCTGCAACGTAGTGCGATGTGTTTTTAACAATTCATCGTCTGCGCCTCTGCCGCAACCAATACACCGATTTTCGCGCCGTGTAAGAGACCCTCACGACATCGCCCTCGATGTAAGCAACACGACGGATGGTCATGTTTTCGCCGATTTTCGCCACTAACGCAGCACGTTTTTCTTCAAATTGCGCTCGAAGTTGCTCGATGGTTGCGCCTTTGTTATTACCGCGTAGTTCGCCACTTCGTTGGCTAAACCCAAGAAAGCCGGCACCTTTTGCTGACAGTCGGTTTCGCAGTTCATTTCAACCACATACGCGAAAACCGTTTTGTACGCGCGCGCGAGGATGACACTCTTCAGCGCAACACGACCGCTTTTTCGCCGCTTTGCTTGACCAGATTTACGCATGTTGTCGATAGCTAATCTCGATGTCGCCGTTTGCTTCAACCACTGCTTTTTACATTCCATCATGCCTGCGCCGGTACGCTTCACGCAGTTCTTTTTACATCGATGCTGTGATTTCAGCCATTTTAAAATCCTTCTGTCGTTTAAAGTGCGGTGGAAAAAGACACCGCACTTTTTTAGCTCTAAAAACACAGGGAGCTATTTAGCGGCTAATTAATCGTCTCGATCTGAATAAGGGCTTACGCCTTATCGCAATCGCCTGAATTATTCTGCGTAGCTTTGCGCCACTCTTCAGCAACCGCGGCTTCGTTACCACGACCTTCTTTGATCGCAGCAGCAGCAGAAGAAAGATAAAGTTGAATGCTACGTGCTGCGTCATCGTTACCTGGGATAACGAAAATCTACGCCGTCCGGCTAGAGTTAGTATCAACGATAGCAAATACCGGAATACCCAAGTTGTTTGCCGTTTTTCACTGCGATATGTTCGTGGTCTGCACCGATCGGGCGAATAATGCATCCGGAAGACCACCATCTCTTTGATACCGCCAAGGCTTAATTCAAGTTTTTCCATCTCACGGGTACGCATTAACGCTTCTTTTTGTTAATTTTGTCGAAAGTGCCGTCTTGAGATTGCGTTTCTACTTTTTAAACGTTTGATCGGATTGACGAACTGTTTTCCCAGTCTGGTCAACATACCGCTAAACCAACGGTGGTTTACATAGTATTGTTGACAGCTCTAATGCTGCGCGCTTGCACGGCATCGGTCGCTGCGCGTTTAGTACGCAACGAATAATACTTTACCGTTGTTGCTCGCAATGCGGGTTAACTCAGCTAATGCTGCGTTGAACATTGGAACGGTTTTTCAAGGTTGATGATATGAACGCCGTTGCGTGGTCCGAAAAATGCACGGTTTCATTTTTGGGTTCCAGTAACTGAGTTTGGTGACCGAAGTGAACGCTGTGCGGAAGCATGTCGCGCATAGAAACTTGTGCCATGATAATTTTCCTTTGTTTGGGGTTTTAGCCTCCATATACCCAGCCAATCGACCGTTTGGCATCCCGATTTAGCCTTACTGATATGTGTGTGTTTTTGCGAAAATTGATTAAAAATTAAACGTTACTTTTTAAACAGCAAAATAACGGCGTGCTTTATGCAGCAAAGTGCGGTCGGTTTCCATGGATTTTATATGAATGGGCTATAATCACGAATTATAGATAAAATTTGTTATGTGGTTTTTCTGCGGTATTTGACGCGTTGTTCATTAGAAAGGGTGAGAGTATAAAGAGGTCAGTCCCTGTACATGATATATGCGTATGTGGCGATTGATTCAGGATCAATATGTCCTACATGATGCGTCTTGCATCACATAGAGATGCAATAACTTAACGTTTGCGAGGGGAAATGGCATGAAAAATGGACTAGTGCGGTGGCACGACCACATTACTTACAGCATGTACCAGTCCAAATCGCCTGATGCGGCATCAACTATGCAACGTAGGCCGTTACCGAGCTAGGAAATTGCACAATTGTTTCGATCGTTGGAATGAGTCGCTGCCAAAACCGGCGATTCTAGTTAGTAGCTAATTATGCTGCAGATCTGGTTTTATTACCGACAGTCTCCAACAACAAAGTTCGTCTAACAGCAGCTGAGAAGATTATTTTGATCACTTTTTAGCAAATTCTCCTGTAGGAACCATCGATCGTGCCATATCCGTAAATTGGCTGCACACACAGCTTCGTGACGTTGGTTTATATTCCTTCGTTTTACAAGAAGACCGGTAAAAGCCAGCGGATCGTTATAGTTTTCAACTATCAACGGAATGGCGGAGAGTGGTTAATTGCTCACCATCACTCTTCTTTAATGCCGAAGGGAAAAGTAAGCTAGCCAACGCTACTTTTATTATGAGGTTAAATATTCAATAATAACATTTGATGCACCCATACTTAAGTTATAAATGACAGTAAGGGTTGAGCGATATGTTGTACATCAATGCTCAACTTTAGATTTTCCATTTTCAAATTACCTAATCACCATATAATTTTTCTGTACTGCTCAGTATTCGTTTTCAGTAGCAACCGCAACTTTTAGTATATAAAGTGCGGTTATGCAAAGTGTTTTTATTTTCCGGCTTTTCTTTAACTTTAAGCCGAAGGTGCTGATAATAAATCCTGCCGCCAACTCCCCTTTACTTCCAAGGTTTCTATTATCGTTCCCCTGATAACAATAAAGGCGATGACGCCTGAGAGATGAGCTTAACGTGCTGAATCAAATAGGCGCGTAATTTCGTGCCGTCTTGTTCTACGCTTAATAAGGTGTAGCCGTGGTTTTGGTATCTACAGGGATGTTGTTGATAGATTGGGCGCAGTCACTGATCAATTCCAAAAATTTCACCCTCTTTTGTAATTGCGGCATGGTTTCCAACATCACGATTGCCGGGTACGGGCAAGGTTCGCCCACGGTGTCGATAGTGTAATCCGGGGTGATGTCTTTCGGATCTTTATCTAGTTTTGTACAACGGTAAATGCCATAGTGTGTTTTCCTTCTGTGAAAATAAAAATAACGTCAAATCAAACCGCACTTTTACGCCTGTGCGAAAGCGGCGATTTTGGCTTTTGCTTTGGCGAGGAAGCGTTTTTTTCCCACCAGACGACGGCGATTAAGCAGAGAATCAATAAACCGTAGTTCACCAATAATCCGCCGACCGGACCGAATTCTTTCAGTAAGTTGAGTTTTTCGTAGTCAGCGCCAATACCGGAGCGAGATCGTCCCAGGCATAGGCTAAATAAGTGGAGCCGATAACATTGCCGACGCCCACCCACATGAAAATGCACTTGGCCTTCCATGGAACGATACATCCAGCCGGTTTCGCAGCCTCAGCTAATACGATGCCGAAGCCGAATAATAAACCGCCGATAATGGCATTTCGGACCTGCCCACATGATTTTTGCCGGGTACGCCTAATTGGATGTAGCTGAACACGCCGATGGTGCCCGCAAGAATGCCGAAAAATAATGGCTTTTGCCCGTAAGCGCGACCGGTGACCCAAAGATCACCGGAAAGCGGAAGTGAAGCAGATTTGCGCTCGCTCAATAAGCAAACCGAAAGCTAGAGCCACAAAGCATAGCAAAAGAAACCGAGTTTTATAGAACTGGTCATCACATAAAGGGAAGCAATAAGATAGGCAAAGAATACGACCATGCCAATCCAAAAACGGCGTTGAGCCTTTTTCGGGTCGCTTTCCTGCAATTTTGCCGCGCCTCAATTCAATTTCACACGGAAGATAGGCAATAAAGGTGACTTTTACGCCCGCATAAGTGCCGATGGCGGTAGCGATGGTGAAAAACCAAGCGTGAACGGAAAAATTGCGGAATACCGGTGAATAAAGAGGCGAGGTTACATCCCCATCGCCAGCGCGCGCCGAAACCGGCTAACGCACCGCCGATCAAGGCTTGCACGATGCGGCGCTTATGTGGTTGATTACGCCATTTCACGTTGTTCGCCCATAAGGCCGCGGAAATGCAGCCGGCGAACATGCCTAAGATCATCACGCCATCAACACGGGTGAAAATCGTGCCTTGCATACCGATGATTTTGTAATAGCTCAAATTGGATACATCTACGCCCAGCGTTTGTAACGCATGACCACCCAACGGGTAAACTCGCCGGTGACCGCCCAATACGTGCCGGTAACACCGAAATAATAAGCGGAAATCAATCCTGCCGCGATAACGGCGATAACCGGATTCCAATATTTCACCCAAATATTGTTGTTTGAACTGTTGTAAAACTTCGTTCATTTTCAATCCTTTGAATTTGAATGAAAGATTTACAAGGAAGGTATAACAATGAGAAAAAGGTTCAAAAGAAGGGCTTTGTCATTTCCTATACATACTTGCGATATAACTGAAATTGCCAAAATTTGAGTTGCTCGCAGCTGGTTTGAGTAATATGCGAGTTTCTCCGCACATGATTCTTTCGTACGTTACTATGACGTAACGGTAAAAAGTGCGGTTGCGTTTTTGGAAACGTTTTTAGCCCGGCCAACACGCCTTTTGAGATCTTTCATGACATAGTCAGTGCCCGTCGCTTTACGCCCAAATCATACATGGCTTGAATTTTGTGTACATCGATGC